>JACDJA010000167.1_pt1 | contig 87663 bp, 76 predicted proteins | sample 7449241 | NCBI WGS metagenome assembly JACDJA01 (sample SAMN14253289, study PRJNA609438) | sludge metagenome | isolation source: initial anaerobic sludge | collected 2018-12-20 | reverse complement strand
TGCTGTCGAGTCGTTCTTCCTGCATGTCGATCACCATGTCCCGATGATCGACGGCCCGGACCTGCACCTACCGCTTCAGACTCATCTCATGTTGGAAACACCAGACCCCGTTCAGACTCATCTCATATTGGAAAAGACTGACGGTTGTAATGACGACAGTGCCTGAGTATGATCGATGGACATTTGTAGTGACTCTAGTTTTGCATGGCGCACGAGAGGGAGACGCAGGCATGAAAACGCAGATTGCAGTTGCGGCATTGGTGACGGTCGGTGCTGTCCTCATGTCAGGTACGTTACCTGCCGCGGCATCGAACGAGAGACCGCAGCTTGTCACGGGACCATTCAACACCCCGGGCTATTACGATTTCGAGATCACCTTCAGCAGCGACGGCAAGAGAGCCGTCTGGGCGTCCGACCGCCCGGGTGGCCATGGTGGCAACGACCTCTATTACGCCGAGTTCAAAGACGGCGCCTGGGGTCCGGCGATCAACTTCGGGCCGGCTGTCAACACCCGTGCCAATGAGCAAGAGCCTGCGATGACCGACGACGGGACGGTGGTTTACTTCACCCGCTATCATGATCCCGATGATCCGCTGTCCGGCGATCTCTATGTGAGCCGCAAGGTGAATGGGGCGTGGCAGGTGGCACAAAGTTGGAACGATGTGCCCGAACTGCCGGCCCTCAACACGCGGAACAGCGAGGAGCACTGTCCAATCTTCGTCAACCGGGACCTGATCTATTTTTCGACCGACCGCAAGGGTACGCAGGCGAGCGACATCTGGCAGGTTGCGCGCAAGGACGGCGTGTGGGGCGAACCAGAGCCTTTGCCGGGCACCATCAATTCTCCATATCGCGACCACATTCACTGGAACAACCTGTCCAAGGATCAGAAGATGCTGATCGTCATTTCCGACCGCCCGGATGGCGGCTCGCTCGGTGGATCCGACGAGTGGATCTCGCGCCGGAACGAGAAGGGAGAGTGGGATACACCGATCAATCTCGGGCCGACCGTCAATTCGGCAGGCAACGAGGTCTGCTGGGTACCCACGCCCGACGGCGGTTTCGTGGGTGCCACCAACCGCGCCGGACTCGACCAGGGCGCACTGCACGCGGTCAAGGGCTCCGTGCTGACGCTGCAGGGATTCGAGGCGGACACTGCAGGGCCCATCAACGTATTCGAGCTCGATTGAGCAGCGGCACGCAGAATTTTCGTGTTGCGGTATGGCGCACGAGGTCGATCGAAGGATCCGTCTCGTGCGGCGTGATGTGAGGCTCTACAGTGCGCCCGGAAACGATGGCTCCTCGGAGCCGCGCGCAGCGGGCGCGGGGCGGTGGCCAATTGGCTGATCGTGCAACGGGCAGCGCAGGCAATGCCGCTCCAACAATCTCCTGGTCTCCGTAGCAGCAGTATTGGGCGAACCCGGTTCCTGGTTGCATACGAGGTTTCAGGGCGCTTTGGAAACCGTTGTACATAATTTAACATAATATACATTATGCGAAGTAACCGAGGGTGAGCGGCAATCCGTGCCGCCCCGGAAACCCGCATTTCGTGACGGTCACAAAAACCCGTTTTCGGGGGCTCGGTCATTACCCGCATCTCCGCGCCAGTACTGGGCTGGCACGGTGAGACGCTCCGCAAACCCATTGAAATCGTTTTGGGGGTGTCGCATGAGCCCTCAAGACGGAATTTTCCTGCGCCGGTTCGCCGATCGGATCGGCGTTTCCGAATATTGCTTGCAGAAGTGGTGCCAAGCCGGAACGGTCGTGGGCGCGCGCAAGCATCCGCTGACCAAGAAATGGACGATCTACCCGCCCGTCTCCTGGTTGACGTTATGCGTAGTTACTTTAATTTGATCCGGTAACACCTTGTCATATCGACAATTCGCCTTGTCGCAACCGATGTTGACAGCCAAGTGGGCGTGGTTCGCGAATACGATCGCCGAGCATGGGATTGATCGTCGCTGATGGCATGGCGCTCGGCTGGTCCGGTGACGCTGGCTGCATGCGCAGCTGGGCCGGCCCGCTGACGATCCACAGTCATCCGTATTTTCCCGATATCCACCACCGGCATCGGGCCTGCTGTCATTTTTTGGCAACCTTCGGGGCCATTCATTCGGTAGAATTCCACTCATGCGCCGCTTCATCGCCCTGATCATCATGCTCGTCGTTCCGCTCCAGTTCGCCTGGTCGGCGGTTCTGAACGTGGGCGATCATGTCGAAAGCGGAGTCGTGGTCACGCAGCATGCGCATGACCACGATCACCACGGCGGTGGATATCCGGACCGTGGGCTGATCGACACGGAACCCGCTGAAGATGGTACGCATTGCAGAGACTGCCACCATCATGCGAGCCACTGTCACCACGTTTTTTCATTCATTTTCCAGCAGTCCACATCTCTCGTCAGCCTTGAGCTGAAGGCCGGGGCCATCGCACATATCGCGACCGCCTTTGTCAGCCGGACGCCGCCTCCGCTCGACCGACCGCCCCTCGCCCGCGCCTGACCGGCGCGCCTGCCTGATTTTCACTTCGCGGCCCCGCGCCGCGTCCCTGCCGCGCGCCGGTTTCTTCGTCCGTTGTTTTTCATGCGAGGAAAACCATGCGTTTGCTGCTATCCCTGTGCCTGCTCGCGCTACCGCCGCTTGCGTGGGCCCAGACAACGAGCCTGACCGAGGCGGAGGCCGTCCGCCTGGGCCTGATGCGCGTCGAGGTCGGCGACCTCGAGCACGGCGCGCTGCTGGCGGCCGAAGCCGACGCCCTCGCGGCCGGTCTGTACCCCAATCCCACCCTGAGCTACAGCCGCGAGCGCATCGGCGGCAGTCCCGAGACGATCGAGCAGGTGTGGATGCTGGAACAGAATTTCGACGTCTCCGGCCGCCGCGGCCTGCGGCGCGAGGCTGCAAGCCGGCGCGTGGCGGCCGCCGCGGCGAGTAACGCCGCGCGCCGCATCGACATGACCGCCGAGATCCGCCGCAGCTTCTACGATACGTTGTTCCGCCAGGAACTCATCCGCGCGACCGCAACGTGGATGCAGCACTTTGCCCACATCGAGGGCATGGTCGGAAAACTCGCCCGTTCCGGTGAGGTATCCGGCTACGATCGCCGCCGCCTCGAGAGCGAGCGCCGCACCGCCGCCGCCCGCCTTGCGACGGAACGTGCCGACCACGGGCGCGCACTGGCGCGGCTGGCGGCCTTCACGAATCTGCGTGGCGAACCGATGCTGGCGGGACCGCTGCTGCCACCACCGCTGCCGCCGCTCGATACTGCGCTCGCCAAACTCGGGGAGCGCCCCGATCTGCAAGCCCTCTCGCGCCGCGCCGAGGCGGCCGACCTCGATGGCCGCGCCGCGGAACGCGGGGCCATTCCCGAGCTGACGGTCGGTATCGGTCCCAAGCGTGCGGATGACGGGTTCGTGCGCAACAACGGTGTCGCATTGTCGCTCAGCGTGCCGCTGCCGGTGTTCGATCGCCAGCAGCCGGGGCGCCAGCGTGCCGCAGCCGAAGCGTTGCAGGCGCGTGCGGAATACCAGCTCGCGAAAAGTCGTGCCGAGGCCGAACTGCAGGGTCTGCACCGGCAGACGGAAAACCTGCGCGCCGTCGCGGCTGCCTACCGCGCCAGCGCCGTTGCCGCGACCACCGACCTGCTGCGCATCGCCGAGAAGGCCTATCAGGGCGGGGAATCCAGCCTGCTGGCGTTGCTCGACGCCTATCGCGCGGCGCTGGAGACGGAAACCATGGCGCTCGAACTCGAGCAGCGTGCGCGCCTTGCCCGCATCGAATACGATTTCACCACCGGGAGTCCCGAATGAACATCCCAACCTCCGCCCTGCTGCTCGCCGGCCTGCTCGCGCTCGCCGCCTGCGGGGACAGGCCCGGCGCGCCCCCCGCCACGGATGCCGCGCCCAACGCCCACACCCATGATGCCAGCGGCGAAAAAATCACCCATTTCACCGACCGTACCGAGCTGTTCGTCGAGTTTCCGCCGCTGGTCGTCGGTGAAGACGCGGTCTTCGCCGCGCACCTGACGACGCTGGGGGATTTCAAGGCCCTGGCACACGGTACGGTCAGCGTACGCCTGTCCGGCGGCGACGAGGCGGGCGAGGTGTTCGGCGTCGACAGCGCCAGCCAGCCGGGCATCTTCCGGCCGGTGGCGAAGCCCGGGTATGCGGGCGAGCGCGAGTTGTCCATCGAAGTGGCGGCGCCCGGATTCACCGTGACGCACGAACTCGGCCCGGTCACGGTTTATCCCGACCGCAAGACCGCCGAGGCGGCCCCGCCTGCCGCCAACGAGGGCGGCATCGTCTTCACCAAGGAACAGCAGTGGAAAGTGGATTTCGCCACTACCGAAGCGAGGATGCGTCCGGTTCGCGCATCCGTCGCGGCGACCGGTGTTCTGCGCGCCAGCCCGGACGGCGAGGCGCTGTTGACCGCGCCGGCGCCAGGGCAGGTGCAGGCCGCCGGCACTTTTCCGCGACTGGGCCAGTTTGTCAGGAAAGGGCAGCTACTCGCCTACCTCGTCCCCCGCCTGGGTGGCGAGACCGACCTCGCCACCCTGCGCGCGGCAGCGGAGACGGCGCAGGTCGAACACGATCTGGCGCAACAGGAGCGGGTACGGACCGAGGCTCTGTACCGCGAGGAAGTGTTACCCGAAAAGCGGCTGCTGGCCGCGCAAGTCGCCGAGACCGCCGCGCGCGCCGCGTTGCGCGCCGCACAGCAGCGGCTGGGCCAATACGGCGGTGCCGGCGGGGGCATTCCCCTTCGGGCGCCAGTGGCCGGCACGCTCGCCGAGGTGCGCGTGTCACCGGGTGCTTTCGCTCAGGAAGGCGCGCTGCTGTTCCATGTCGCCGACCGCAGCAAGCTGTGGCTGGAGCTGCGTGTTCCGGAATCGGAAGCGGCACTGCTGGCGACGCCGACCGGTGCGGCCTTCCGGGCGACGGGCATGGAACGCAGCATCGACATCGTCCCTGGCAAGAACGGGCGTCTGGTCGCCGTCGGCGGTGTGGTCGATGCCGCCACACGCACGGTGCCGGTGGTGTTCGAGTTTTCCGCCAGCGACGTGCAGTTGCCCATCGGCATGGCGGTGCAGGCGCAGGTGTTCGTGGGCGGGGCACGCGAAGTGGTCGCCATCCCGGCGTCGAGTGTGCTCGACGAGGCGGGCGTGAACGTGGTGTTCGTGATGACGAGCGGCGAATCCTTCGAGCGCCGGCAGGTGCGGCTGGGTGCACGCGAGGGCGACTGGGTGGAGGTGGTCGACGGCGTGGACCCGGGCCAGCGCGTGGTCTCGCGCGGCGCGTATCTGGTGAAGCTGGCGTCGACCGGCGCGGCACAAATCGGCCACGGCCATGCGCACTGATTGCTTTGTCCCCTCCTCCACCCCCTCTCCTGCTTGCGGGCGAGGGGCGCGTCCGACGTCGGTCGTGATGCTCACGTCAAGGACAGTCTGATGATCGGACACATCATTGCGTGGTCGCTGCGCAACAAGCTTTTCGTCGTCGTCGCCGGCGTGCTGATGCTCGCCTGGGGCGGCTGGCAGGCCGCCAGGACGCCGGTGGACGTGTTTCCCGACCTCACCGCGCCGAACGTGACGGTGGTCACCGAAGCGCACGGCATGGCGCCGACCGACGTCGAGCATCTCGTCACCTTTCCCATCGAGACGGCGATGAACGGTGCACCCGGCGTGCGGCGCGTGCGTTCGTCGACCAAGACCGGGCTGTCGGTGGTCATCGTCGAGTTCGAGTGGGGCGCCGATCTCTATCAGGTGCGCCAGATCGTCGCCGAGCGGCTGCAGCTCGCGCGCTCGGCGCTGCCGCCCGACGTGCCGCAGCCGGTGATGGCACCCGCGGCGTCGGTGATGGGCGAGATCCTGTTCGTCGCCCTTTCGGCCGACGCGGAGGACGGCATGGCCCTGCGCCAGATCGCGGACCAGACGCTGCGCCGGCGCATCCTGGCGGTGCCGGGAGTGGCGGAAGTCGTCAACATCGGCGGCGACATCCGCCAGTACCGGGTGACCCTCGATCCCGGGCGGCTCGCCGCCTACGGCGTGACCGTGGACGAAGTGGCCGGCGCGCTGCGCGACGGCAACCAGAACGCACCAGCCGGCTTCATGGTGAGCGGCGGCCAGGAATACCTGATCCAGGGCCTTGGCCGCATCACGGCACTGAACGACATCGGCGACACGGTGATCGCGCGGCGCGGCGGCGAGCCCGTGCTGGTGCGGCACGTCGCGGCGGTGGACATCGGCCCCGCGCCGGTACGCGGCACCGGCGCCCACAACGGCAAGCCGGCGGTGATTCTCGGCATCCAGAAGCAGCCGGCGGCCAACACGCTGGAACTGACCGACCGCCTCGACGCAACGCTGGAGGAAATCCAGGCCGGTCTGCCCAGGGGCACGAAGATCGAACGCCACATTTTCCGCCAGGCCGACTTCATCCGCGTCGCGATCGACAATCTGACCAAGGCGCTGATCGAGGGCGCGGTGCTGGTGGTGGCGATCGTGTTCGCCTTCCTGCTGTCGGCACGCGCCACGCTGATCAGCCTGCTGGCGATCCCGCTGTCGCTGGTGGCGGCGATTCTGGCGATGAAGGCGCTGGGCGCGACGATCAACACCATGACCCTGGGCGGCATGGCGATCGCGCTGGGCGCACTGGTCGACGATGCCATCATCGTGGTGGAGAACATCGTGCGCCGCCTGCGCGAGAACCGCGTCCGGCCCGCCGGCTCGCAGCACAACCCGCTGCACCTGGTGTTCGAGGCCACACGCGAGATTCAGGGCTCGATCGTGTTCGCCACGCTCGTCATCATGCTGGTGTTCCTGCCGCTGTTCTTCCTGTCGGGCGTCGAGGGCCGGCTGATGGCGCCCTTGGGCCTCGCCTACGTGGTGTCGCTGGCCGCTTCGCTGCTGGTCGCGATCACCGTGACGCCGGTGCTGGCTTCCCTGCTGCTGCCCAACTCGAAGATCGTGCGCGCGGGTGTCGAGCCGCGCTTCGTCCATCACCTGAAGGCCGGCTACCGCCGCGTGCTGGACGCGACGCTCGCGCGCTGGCAACTGGTGGCCGGCGTCAGCCTTGCCGCGCTGGTGGCGGCCCTGCTCGCGCTGACATTCGCCGGACGTGCCTTCCTGCCGGACTTCAACGAGGGTACGCTGACCATCGGCGTGGCGACCCTGCCGGGCACCTCGCTGGAGGAGTCCGACCGCCTCGGGCGGATGGTCGACCAGATCCTGCTCTCGCATCCGGAGGTGGCAAGCGCCGCGCGGCGCACCGGCCGCGCATCGGGCGACCCGCACGCCATGGACATCTCGACGTCGGAGATCGAAGTGACGCTGAAGCTGGGTGCGCGCAGCAAAGAGGACTTCCTCGCCGCGCTGCGCACGGATTTCACCGATGTGCCGGGCACTCAGATCATCATCGGCCAGCCGATTTCCCATCGCATCGACCACATCCTATCGGGCAGCCGCGCCAACATCGCGGTGAAGCTCTTCGGCGAGGACCTGCGCGAGTTGCAACGGCTCACCCAGGAAATCAAGGCGGTGGTGCGGAAGGTGCCGGGCGCGGTGGACGTCACCGACGAGCAGCAGATCGACATCCCGCACCTGACCGTGCGCTTCGACCGCGCCGCGCTGGCGCGCCACGGGCTCACGATGCGCGAGGTGTCCGAGGCGATCGAGGCGGCCTTCGCCGGACGGGCGGTCAGCCAGGTGCGCGAAGGCCAGGCCGCCTACGACCTGGTGCTGCGCTACGATCCCGCGGCGCGCGCCAGCATCGAGGCGGTGCGCGCCACGCTCATCACCACCGCCGACGGCGCGCGTCTGCCGCTGTCCGCGCTGGCCGACATCCGCAACGACCGCGCGCCCTACTCGATCAGCCGCGAGAACGTGCAGCGCAAGATGGTGGTGATGGCCAACGTCGCCGGGCGCGACCTGGCGAGCGTGGTCGCCGACATCCGCCTGGCGGTCGCCAGCGGGGTGAAGCTGCCGACGGGCTATCACGTCGAGTACGGCGGCCAGTTCGAAAGCGCGGCGGAGGCTTCGCGCGTGCTGCTGCTGCTCGGTGCCGGCGTCACCGTGGGCATCTTCCTGCTGCTGTTCGTCGCCTTCCGCACCGCGCGCGACGCGCTGCTGGTCATGCTCAACCTGCCGCTCGCCATGATCGGCGGCGTGATCGGCGTGTTCGCCGCCGGCGGCGTGCTGTCGGTGGCGTCGATCATCGGCTTCATCACGCTGTTCGGCATCGCCACCCGCAACGGCGTGATGATGATCTCGCACATCCACCACCTGGTCGAGCACGAGGGCGTCACCGACGCCGTGGAAGCGGTCAAGCGCGGCGCCGAGGAGCGGCTGGTGCCGATCCTGATGACCGCACTCGCCGCCGGCCTTGCGCTGGTGCCGCTGGCGCTCGCCGCCGGCAAGCCGGGCAGCGAGATCCAGGCGCCGATGGCCGTCGTCATCCTGTGCGGCCTGTTGAGTTCCACGGTTCTGAACATGGTCGTCGTACCCGCGCTGTATCTGCGTTTCGGTGCCATCCGCGCCTTGCTCGCGGCGGGCAGCCCACCCCACCGGCGCACGCTCGAAAGCATCGGCGCCGCCTGAATCCACCCGATCGAAAAGGAGTCGCCCATGAAACCATTCGTTCCGTTCCTCGCCGCCGCAACCAGCCTGGCTGCCGCACTCGCCCTGCCTCCCGCCTTCGCCGACGCCGGCCACGACCCGGCGCACGGCGGCGTGGTACGCGAGGCCGGGAACATCACCTACGAACTGGTCGCCAAGCCCGACAGCCTGACCCTCCACATCAGCGACCATGGCAAGTCGATCGCCATGCAGGGCGGCAAGGCCGAGGCCGTGCTCTACGCGGGCAGCCAGAAGACGACCGCCACGCTCGAACCGGCCGGCGATAACCGCATGACAGCCAAGGGCAGTTTCCGGGTCGGCGTCGGCGTCCGGGCCGTGGTGACGGCGACACTGCCGGGACAGGCTCCGGCAAAACTCAGCTTCAATCTGAAATGATCCGGGCCCGGTATCGGCCTGCCTGGATCGGTACCGGCTCGGCCCTACTGCGCACTTAGCAGCAGCTCGCGTTCCCTCCCGACGACCCGGACCAGGCGTTCCTTCCGCTCGTCCGGGACGTCACGGCTTGCGCGCACGCGTGCGCAGTAATCCCGTGTCGCGTCGCGCACCTGGCGCAGCACGTCCAGCGCGCCGGCCTCGGTGAGCCCGAATGCCATGCCCTGTTGGGCAATCTGGCGGTAGACAGGCGCGTCCGGCTTGAAGTCGATGGGAATCGCCATCTGGATGTCGTGGCGCTGCCAGGCCCGCATCGGGGCGGGATCGAATACCGGCGCCAGGCGCGCGCCGGCGAAGCCGCCCAGCAGTCCGAGGTTTTCCAGGTGCAGGTCGCCGCTGCCCGTCATGAGGGCCACGGCAAGGCGGCGGAAGATCTCCGTCAAGGCGGCATTGACGTCGATCGCGCAGAGGGTGGCCAGACGGCGGATCCACGCCGCGACCTCGTGCAACTCGAGGTCGCTCGTCGCGGTGACCTGGGTCGAGCCGCCGGCGAAGATGGTCAACAGCCCTTCGTAGGGGATGGGCAAGCCCTCCCGGGTCCGGTCGAAGCGCTCCACCGCGAGGGCACGCAGGCCCGTGGCCGAATGTTGCCAGCGCCGCGGCACCTGGAAGCCGAGTTCTTCGTGGACGTCGTAGGCCAGCGCCTCGAGCGCGACCACGCCCTCGTAGCCCGGCTGTTCGATCTTGACGATCACGTCGATGAACGGCGTGCGGCCGACCTGGCGGGTGCCCGGCGGCGCCATCGTGCCATCCCATTGCGGGCGGTTGGCAATTGCCACCAGGATCTTCGACGTCATGCCGCCCACGCTCGGCGTCGGGCCCATGACGGCGGCGAGTTCACGTGCGGTCGCCTCTTCCATGTCGCCCGTCTGGCGGATCTCTTCCCGCAGCAGTTGCCAGATGCCACTGCGTCCACCGAGGAGGCGACCGCGTTGTGCCAGGGTGTCGTACCAGGTCCGGGCATCGAGGTCGGACGGAAACACGTCGAGATGGCCGATGCCGTTGCGCCCGGCAAGCATCAGGATTTCCCATTCGCTCTCGAAACCGGGCGCGGGCGGCAGCGGCCGCCTGGCGAGCAGTCCGGCATAGACGCGGCGTTGCAGGTTGCCCGGCGTATTGGGCGGGATCATCACCATCAGCCGGGGATGCAGCGGAAAACGCTCGGTCGCCCGATGCACGATCGGGCGGGTCCCGAGCCGGGCCGGCGGCGCGATGAGGGAAAAGCCCGGCAGACCGCTGCGCACGAAGGCCGGATCGTACGTCATCCGGCATTCACGTTCGGTGGCGACGACATTGCCCATCTTCACCGGCTTGCCGCCGGCACGCGTCCAGAGCACGGCGAAACGGTCAGTCATCGAAGAAGCTTCCCGATTGCAGCCTGACAAGCAAGGTGTCGTCGGGGACCAGGCTGAGGCGCAGCCCGACGATCCGCGCCATCTCCGCGATCACGGCGACATCGCCGCGCCCGTCCTTTTTCATGCGCGACAGCGAGGTCGGCGTGATCTGCGCGCGGCGCGCCAGTTCGGCCGCCGACAGAGGGGGTGACAGGCTGCGACCCGCCTCGAGAATGGTCTCGATGAGGTACCGCGCATCGGGGGATTGCCTGCGTCGTTTAGCCATTGAACATTGTCATAAACGACAATTCATATCATTCTTACTGAGTTTATAGTTAATTATTGTAGTTTATGTAAATGTTTTTTGCATCATGGGATACGGCGGGTGGTGAAAGGCGTGGCATGCGGTGGGGTCGACACGAACGTGAGCGGTCCTGAAGCCGCCCCGCCGCCGCGAGGCGTTCCATTCGATCAGGCTCTCCATCGGCGCCGCACTCGCGCTCGCCGCGGCAGTACGCTGGCTGCTGGAGCCTGCTGCCGGCCTCGGCCCGTGACGCGACGTGCGGCCACGGTCCGTCCGCGTCAGCCCGCCACGGGCAGCCGGCCGCGAACGGTCCCGGCGTCGAACGGACCGGGGTCCGCGATCAGCGCGCGGGCGGCGTCGACCTGGTCCCACACGTTCCACAGCAGCACGCCGCGCACCCGGCCCGCCTCCAGGTAATACACCACGCCTTCGCGAAACGGCGTGGTCCATTGCTCGACGGTTTCCAGGCGTGCGTCGAGAATGCCGACGGCCTCGTAGCCGAGATCGAAGAGATCGGAATAGAAGAACGGCAGCTCGTCGTAGGGCGCATCCCGTCCGGCCATGCACAGGCCGGCGCGCTGCCCCATGGTGAGCGCGGCATTCTCGTGCTCGACCCGCAGCGTTCGCCCCAGCACGGGGGCGGGAAACGCGGCGACGTCTCCGGCGGCGTAGACGTGCGGGTCGGAGGTGCGCAAATGGGCGTCGACGAGAATGCCGCCCTGCGCGAGTTCCAGTCCCGCCTCCTCGGCGAGCCGTACGTTCGGCGTGATGCCGAGCCCCGCCACCACCGCGTCGGCCTGCAGCGTACTGCCGTCGGACAGTTCGAGCGTGGCGCCGGTCGCGTCGGCCCGGCCACCGTTCACCGTGACGCCGCTGCGCACCTCCACGCCGTGCTCACGGTAATAGTCGGTCACCGACCTGGCGAGCCCGGCGGGATAGACGTGCCCGCCGATCGCCTCACCCGGAAACAGCATGGTGGTCCTGCAGTCGTTCATCGCCATCGCCGCGGCGATTTCGCTGCCGATGAAGCCGCCGCCGATCACGGCGATCCGCGCACCGGGCTTGACCCGTTCCCGCAAGCGCAGGTAGTCGTCATAGGTGCGGTAATGGATGAAGCCCTCACCGAACGGCAGCGTGCGCGGTGCGCCGCCGGTGGCGAGCAGCAGCCTGCCATAGTGCCAGCGGTCCCCGGCATCGTCATGAACGGTGCGCGCGGCGCGATCGATCCGCGTCGCACGCCGGGCAAGCTGCAGCGTGGCGCGGGCCTGCTCGACCGGGCGCCAGATGTCCTCCACCTTGCCGTCCTTCCACAGGGCCTTGCTGAGTGGCGGACGGTCGTAGGGCGGATGCGCCTCGGCACCCAGCAGCGCAATCGTCCCCCGCTCGTCCGCACCGCGGATGGCCTGCGCCGCCGCCTCGCCCGCCATGCCCGCGCCAATGATCAGGTAATCGAACGTATGTTGCATGCCCGCCTCCGTGAATGTGCAAATCCGTAACCGCGTTGACTGTGCCCGCCTTCCCTACATAATAGGACGTACAGGAACATTCGCTGGCCCGCAGCCGCAGGCGGGCATGGTGCATCTGGAGCGTGAACGATGGGCAGCCCCCTCCCACCACAGGACGCGCGCTGGCCGGCGGGTGCCGTGTTCACCGTCGGACACTCCTCGCGGCCGATCTCGGATTTCATCGCCCTGCTCCATGCCTATGCGATCGAGCGGCTTGCCGACATCCGCAGCATTCCGCGCTCGCGACACAACCCGCAGTTCAACGCCGATGCACTCGCCGTCAGCCTTCCGGCGGCAGGGATCGACTACGTCCCGATGCCGGCACTGGGCGGCCTGCGGCATCCGCGCAAGGATTCGCTGAACATGGGCTGGCGCAACGAGAGCTTCCGCGGCTATGCCGATTACATGCAGACGGCGGACTTCGCCGCCGCACTGGATGCGCTGATCCACATGGCGGGGGAGAAACGCGTCGCCATCATGTGCGCGGAGGCAGTGCCGTGGCGCTGCCACCGCTCGCTGGTGGCCGATGCCCTGCTCGTGCGCGGAGTGCCGGCGGTGGAAATCCTGTCGGTGCGCAGTTCCCGCATGCACGTGCTTACGCCTTTCGCCGAAACCCATGGCACGCGGCTGGTTTATCCCGCAAATCCGGATCCGTAGGAGAAAACGGGACCGCGATCAGCGCCGGTGCCAGCGTATCAGATTCAGCTCCGCGGGAACATGCGCCTCGCCATGCCACGGCACGATGCGCGGCGTGAAATGTCCGGCGGGGCGTGCGGTGTCGACGTCACAGCCATACACGAAACCACGGGTCGCACCCGGAATGATGCTCGCCGGCCGCATCGTCCAGACGGTGTCCGCTTCACCCTCCAATGGATCCGCATACAGCTGGACCTGGATATCCTCCGGCCGGATCTCGCCCAGGTAGACGTGCAGGGAGAAATGCCAGCCGCCCGGACGCGCCCGGGTCTCCAGCTGGCTCAGGCGAATCGCCTCCCAGTGCTGCCGCAGAAGCGCCTCCCATGCGGCAAGCTCCCTGGCCAGCCGGCCGTTGTCGGCGCCGCGCCGACGGAACGCCGCGGCGGCCGGCAGGTAGGCATCGAGCACGTATTCCTGCAGCATGCGGTTGCTACTGAACTGGGGGGCGAGCCGCGACATGCTCGCGCGCATGCGCGCCACCCACTCGCGCGGAATGCCCTGTGCGTCGCGCCGGTAAAAGAGCGGCACGATCTCCTCTTCCAGCAGGCGGTACAGCTGCTCGGCTTCTGCCGCGTCCCAGCCCGGCTCGGAATGTTCCTCGCCGTCGCCGAGCGACCAGCCCACCTCCGACGATCCGTTGCTGACTTCCGCCCACCAGCCGTCGCGCTCCGACAGGTTGAGGCCGCCATTGACCAGCACCTTCATGCCCGACGTGCCGCTCGCCTCCCACGGACGGCGCGGCGTGTTGATCCACACGTCGATGCCCTGCACCAGCTCCTGCGCCAGCGCCATGTCGTAGTCCTCCAGGAACACCGCGCGGGTGCGGACATCCGGCCGGTTCACGAATTCCGACCAGGCCTGGATGAAGCGCTTGCCGTTTTCGTCATGAGGATGGGCCTTGCCGGCGACGATGAGCTGCACCGGACGCGCCGGGTCATCCAGCAGGCGCGCCAGGCGATCGGGGTCGGTGAGCAGCAGATTGGGGCGCTTGTACTCCGCGAAGCGCCGCGCGAACCCGAGCGTCAGGGTGTTCGGATCGAGGACGTGATCCGCTTGCCGGACCGTCTCGGCGGTGGCTCCGCGCTGTCCCATCTGGTGGGCCAGGCGCAGGCGGGCATAATGCACCAGGTCATGGCGTTCGCGTCCGCACAGCGTCCACAGGGTTTCGTCATCGAGTGCGCGGATCGCCTCGGCAAGCGGTTCGAGGGACCCGCGCCAGCGTTCCTTGCCGCTCGCCTCGGTCCAGATCTCGTCGGCCCAGGGCGAATCCCACGACGGCACGTGCACGCCGTTGGTGATGTGGCGAACCGGCACGTCGCGCTCCGGCCACTGCGGATAGAGCGGCTGGAAAATGCGCCGGCTGACCGTGCCGTGCAGCCGACTGACGCCGTTGATCCAGCCGCAGGTGCGGGCGGCGAGAAATGCCATGTTGAAGGGCGCGTCGTCGTCGCGCGGATCGAGGCGCCCCAAGGCCAGCAGTTCGTCGGCGGCGACGCCGATCTCGCGTGCGAACTGGCCGCCGTATTCCTGCAGCAGCGCCATCGGAAAGGTGTCGAAAGCCGCCGCAACCGGGGTGTGGGTCGTGAACACGTTGCCTGCGCGCGTCGCCCAGATCGCTTCCGCCAGGTCCGTCTGATGCCGATGCATGTAGTCGCGTGCGCGCTCGAGCGTGACCAGTGCGGCATGCCCCTCGTTCAGATGGCAGACGTCGGGACGCAAGCCCAGCGCCTCGAGCACGCGCCAGCCGCCGATGCCGAGCACGATCTCCTGCATCAGGCGCATCTCCACGCCGCCGCCGTACAGCTTGCCGGTGATGCCGCGATCGGCCGGGCTGTTCATCGGATCGTTGCTGTCGAGCAGGAGCAGCGTGACGCGTCCCACCTGTGCCTGCCACACGCGCAACACCAGCACCCGCCCCGACAACTGGATCGGCACCCCCAGCCAGCCCCCGCTGTCGTTGCGCACCGGCGTGATGGGCATGCTGGTCGGTGCATTGTAGGGGTAGATTTCGAGCTGCCTGCCGCGCGCATCGAGCATCTGCCGGAAATACCCTTCCTGGTACAGCAGGCCGACGGCGACCAGCGGCACCCCCAGATCGCTCGCCGTCTTCAGGTGATCGCCGGCAAGGATGCCCAGGCCGCCGGAATACAGCGGCAACGCCTCCGTCAGGCCGTATTCCATGCTGAAATAGGCAACGAGGATGTCGTGCTCCACACGGTTTGCGGCGTACCAATCCGGTCCCGTGAGATAGTCACGCCGCAATCGATCGAGGCGGGCCAGCTCGGCGCGGAACGCGGAATCCTTCGCCAGCAGTTCCAGGCGCCGCTGCGACACGCTCTGCAGGATCAACCAGGGGTTGCCGGTGCGCGCCCACACCGCGGGATCGATTTCCTGCCACAAGGTGTCCGCCGCATGGCTCCAGGTCCAGCGCAGGTCGAGGGCAAGCTCGACCAGCGCCTCCAGCCCGTCGGGAAGCGGTCGCAGGAACGGATGTGGCTGTGCTTTCATGGCGGCTGGATCCATCGAAATCGGTCAGGAAGCCGGACGCGCATGCGGCACCTGATCCCGAACGAGGTGCCGCGTCCATCCGCTTCCGGCCGGCACGACACGGGAGCAGGCCGCGCCGGCGGATGGTCGCGCGGGCGTACTGTCGTACTCTAGCGCATTGCTGCGTTTTTGCCCGTTGCGGCGCACGGCCGCCGTGCGCCGCAACGCCTCTTGCCGCCGCCGCCGAATTCATGCATAATGAAAGGCTGAAATTTCAACCAGCCTCACCGTTGCCTGGTTCACGGACCAGCGCCCTGCGGGTTTTTCCCAAAATCACCTGCTCGCCCGGATATCGTCCTCCAGGGGAGGCGGGTTCCGCTGTTTTTTTCCTGAACATCCGGAAAGCCCGGCACCTGCCGGGCTTTCCGTTTTATCGTTTTTTTCTGGAGACCCTCATGGCCAAAGAAGAACTTCTGGAAATGCGTGGCGTGATCACCGAGGTCCTGCCCGACTCGCGCTTTCGCGTCACCCTCGACAACGGGCACGATCTCGTCGCCTACACCGCCGGCAAGATGCGCAAGCACCATATCCGCATCATCGCCGGCGACAAGGTGTCCCTGGAGATGTCGCCCTATGACCTGTCCAAGGCGCGCATCACCTTCCGCCACATCGAAGGCCGCAGCGCCGGCCCGGCGCGGCCGCGCCGCAAGCACTGACCCGAGGCCCGCCCCACGCGGCGCGAAAGCGGCCGAGATCGATGGCCGAATCGAGGCCGTGAAGGAAAAACGCATACGCGCGCGGACGGTGTTGGCGTTCATGGCATCCTGCACGAGGCCGGATGCGTTTCCAGCACCCGCGCCCGCAACTGTCCGCAGCCGCCCTCCACATCCTGCCCGGCGGAGCGGCGCAGCTTGGTGAGCACGCCGCGCACATGGAGCGCCCGTGCCATCGCCGCCGCACGTTCCCAGGCGGGACGGCGAAATCCTTTTTCACCGGCGCCCCCGTCGTCCTCCACCCGGTTGTAGGGGATCAGGTTCATCACGGCGTACCTGCCGGCCAACAGCCGTGCGATGCCGTCGACGTCGGCCGCGGTGTCGTTGACGCCCTCGAGCAGGGTCCATTGATACTGGATCGGGTAGCCGGTATGGCGCGCATAGGCTTCGCCCCGTTCAACCAGTTCGGCGGGCGCGATGTCCGGCGCCCTCGGCAGCAGGCGCCGGCGCAACGCCTGATCGGTGGTATGGAGCGAAAGCGCCAGGGCGGGTTTCACCGTGGACTGCGGCAACCGTTCGAACACGCGCCGATCGCCGACGGTCGAGAACACCAGATTCTTGTGGCCGATGCCGCCCTCGGTCCCCAGGAGCTCGATCGCCTCGAGTACGTTGTCGAGATTGTGCGCCGGCTCACCCATGCCCATGAACGCCACCTTCTTCACCGCGCGGCGCGCACGCGCCAGCACCACCTGAGCGACGATTTCCATGCCGGAAAGCTGGCGCAGAAGACCGGCGCGCCCCGTCATGCAGAACAGGCAACCGACCGCGCAGCCGACCTGGGTCGACACGCACACCCCATCGCGCGGCAGCAGCACGGTTTCCACCGTCTGCCCATCGGCAAGCGCGGCCAGCAGGCGTACCGAACCATCCGCTCCGAAATGCTCGGAATGCACCCGTACCAGCGCGTCCAATTCGTCGCGCAGCGCAGGCAGTTCCTTGCGCAGTCGCAATGGGAAAAAATCCTCGGCACGCTGCCGCACGTTGTCGAGCGAGCGGCCCTGCGCCCATCCGCGCAGCACGCGCCTCTCGTGGCAAGGCGAGGCACCGAGCTCGCGGAGACGCTGGCGGAATTGGGCGAGTCGCATGGCGGGACGGAGGATAGCACGAAGAAGTTCTCCTCATCGCGGCGCCGCATGCCCGCTCCGGGCCTTGGATCCGCCCGCGGCACGCCACGCGCACGCCCGCATCGAAGCACGCCCCCGGCCCGGTGAGCACGCCTGCGTCGCCACGCCGCGCGGGGTTCGCGATGAGTGTTCGGAGAGACGCCCCCCCGACGATCCCGGCATCGGCCGGGCAAGGTTTGGATTCGGCGGTTTGCTGGTAGTATTGCTACGAACTGGGAGTACATGTTCTTGATTCGTCGGAAGGAGTACAACGTGGACGCACGACATCTCATCGGCAAACTGGGCCTGGTGCTCCTCATGGCGGCTCCAGCGGCCGCTCTCGCACAACAGGGCAAGGCGCTCATCATCTCGCCGGTGGATGGCGCCACCCTGGACGGCATGGACGAAAACCGGATCACCTACGAAGTCGCGTACGGTCCACGCGGGGATCACGCCCATCTCTACGTCGACAACAAGGAAGTGGCGATATTGCGCAAGGCGAAGGGCAGCTATCCACTCGAAACCCCGTCACCCGGAAAGCACAGCCTGTGCGTCAAGGTGGTGAACAAGGCGCACGTACCCATCGGCATCGAGCACTGCATCCAGGTTACGGTGAAATAAGCCGTGGCACCGGAAAACATCGCCTACGCCCTGACCCAGGTCGTCCACAATTTTGGTGCGGTCGGGGTGCTCGGAGGGGCCGTGTTCGCGCTTTGGCCCGCGCCCCGGCTCGAGTTCGGCCGGACGTTCGCCTGGCTGATCCTGCTGGCCTGGATGGCCCAGTTGATCAGCGGCGGCGCATTTGGGCTGACCAGCTACCATTATTACGGTGAGACGCCGGATCTGAGCAGCGTCGCCACGGGGGCGCTGGTCGTCAAGGTCGCGGCGGCCGCGCTGGGAGTGCTGCTGTCCGCGACGTTCCTCCTGCGCGGCCGGCACTGGCATCGCCATCAGGCGAAACGGACGTTCCAGGGCCTGGCGGTGCTGGGCACCGTGGCGCTCACCGCGGCCGCCTTCCTGCGCTGGTTTTCCTGAACGTCCGGACGAATCGAGCGTCCACCCCGCCGCCGCGCAATTCTTTCGAGTCCGTTCCGGGAAACTCGCCATCGCGCGAACCGCACACTGGCGGCCGGGCGTGCCTTCCACGGCGCCGCCACGGGATTCGGAGCGCCCGGCCGGAAAACCGGCCCGACGGTCGCGGCCAGGACGGTTCGGCGGATCCCGGGCGGGCGCTGCGAGGAATCCTGGACGGACGGCGGGTCAGTCCCAGCTCAGCGCCCCGCCCGTCTGGTACTCCGTGACGCGCGTCTCGAAGAAATTCTTCTCCTTCTTCAGGTCGATCATCTCGGCCATCCACGGGAAGGGATTGCCGGCGCCGGCGAAGAGTTCGTCCAGGCCGATCTGCTGGCAGCGGCGGTTGGCGATGAAGCGCAGGTATTCCTTGAACTGGCTGGCATTCAGGCCCAGCACGCCGCGGGGCATGGTGTCCTCGGCGTAGCGGTATTCGAGTTCGACGCCCGTCTGGATCAGGCTGCGGATCTCGGCCTTGAATTCAGCGGTCCACAGATGCGGATTCTCCTGCTTGATGGTGTTGATGAGATCGATGCCGAAGTTGCAGTGCATCGACTCGTCGCGCAGGATGTACTGGTACTGCTCGGCGGCGCCGGTCATCTTGTTCTGGCGGCCGAGCGCGAGGATCTGCACGAAGCCGACGTAGAAGAAGATGCCTTCCATGATGCAGGCGAAGACGATCAGCGACTTCAGGAGCTTCTGATCGTTCTCCGGCGTGCCGGTCCTGAATTCCGGGTTGGTCAGCGTATCGATGAAGGGAATGAGGAATTCGTCCTTGTCGCGGATGCTCTCGATCTCGTGATAGGCATTGAAGATCTCGCCTTCGTCCAGCCCCAGCGATTCGACGATGTACTGGTAGGCATGGGTATGGATCGCTTCCTCGAAGGCCTGGCGCAGAAGGTACTGGCGGCACTCGGGTGCGGTGATGTGGCGGTAGGTGCCGAGCACGATGTTGTTGGCGGCGAGCGAATCGGCGGTGACGAAGAAACCGAGGTTGCGCTTGACGACGCGGCGCTCGTCCTCGGTCAGCGCGGCGGGATCCTTCCATTGCGCAATATCGCGCGACATGTTGATTTCCTGCGGCATCCAGTGATTGGCGCAGCCGGCGAGATATTTTTCCCAGGCCCACTTGTACTTGAAGGGAACGAGCTGGTTGACGTCGGTGGCGCCGTTGATGACGCGCTTGTCGGCGGCGCGCACGCGGGTCTGCTTCAGCGCTTCGGTCGACCCGCGAGCGGCGGCGGTCGCGGCCGGCGCGGGCATGTGCGGCGCGGGTTGCGGGGTGGGCGTGAAGTCCTCTTCAAAATTCAGCATCGCTTGTGTCTCCTCATGCTTGCAGCGGGTGGGCGTATCCACACCGCGCATTGGTTCGCGGGAGCGTTTCCTTCTCCCCTGCCACCCTCCCCCCGACGGGAGGAGGGTTCCCTCGTTACTGGCACGCCTCGCATTCCTCGAAGCCAGGATCGCCCGGCCGCATGGTGCAGGCCTTGCCCTCGATCTCCGGGGCCGGCAGCTTGCCGGCGGCGGCGTCCATCGCGCTCATCCCGGTGCCGGCATGCGCCGACACGGCGTTCAGCTCGCCGCCCTTGCCGGTGGATTTCTCCGCGCTGGTGGCGCCGAGCGAGCGCAGGTAGTAAGTGGTCTTGAGGCCGCGCGTCCAGGCGAGCTTGTAGACGTCGTCGAGCTTCTTGCCGGAAGCGCCGGCCATGTAGATGTTCAGGCTCTGCGCCTGGTCGATCCACTTCTGGCGGCGCGACGCGCATTCGACCAGCCACCTGGGGTCCATCTCGAAAGCGGTGGCGTAGAGCGTGCGCAGCTCGGCCGGAATGCGGTCGATGCGGGCGAGGCTGCCGTCGAAATACTTGATGTCCGCGACCATCACCTCGTCCCACAGGCCGAGCTTCTTCAGATCGGCGACCAGGTATTCGTTGACGACGGTGAACTCGCCCGACAGGTTCGATTTCACGTACAGGTTCTGGTAGGTCGGCTCGATGCTGGCCGAGACGCCGACGATGTTGGCGATGGTCGCGGTCGGCGCGATCGCCAGGCAGTTGGAGTTGCGCATGCCGTACTGCGTGATGCGCGCCCGCAGCGCATCCCAATCGAGCGTGCTCGACGCGTCCACGTCCAGATGGCCGCCGCGCTCGTCCGCGAGCAGCTGCAGGGAATCCTGCGGCAGGATGCCACGGCTCCACAGGCTGCCGTCGTAGCTGGCGTAGCGGCCGCGCTCGGCAGCCAGTTCCGTCGACGCCCAGTAGGCATGGTAGGCGACGGCCTCCATCGAGCGGTCGGCGAATTCCACCGCCTCCTCGCTGGCGTAAGGCATGCGCAGTTTCTGCAGCGCGTCCTGGAAGCCCATGATGCCAAGGCCCACCGGGCGATGCCTGAGGTTGGCGTTGCGCGCCTTGCCGACGGCGTAGTAATTCACGTCCACCACGTTGTCGAGCATGCGCATGGCGGTGTGGATGGTCGTTTTCAGCTTGTCGAGATCGAGTCTGCCGTCCTTCAGGTGGTTCACCAGGTTGACGGAACCGAGGTTGCACACCGCGATCTCGCTGTCGCTGGTGTTGAGCGTGATCTCGGTGCACAGGTTGGACGAGTGCACGACGCCGACGTGCCGCTGCGGACTGCGGACGTTGCAGGGGTCCTTGAAGGTGATCCAGGGATGCCCGGTCTCGAACAGCATGGACAGCATCCTGCGCCACAGCTGCACGGCGGGAACGCGCTTGAAGAGCTTGATCTCGCCGCGGTCGGCGCGACGCTCGTATTCGACGTAGGCCGCGGCGAAGGCACGTCCGTAGAGTTCGTGCAGGTCGGGCACGTCGTTGGGCGAGAAGAGCGTCCAGTCGCCGCCTTCCATCACGCGCTGCATGAAGAGATCCGGGACCCAGTTCGCCGTGTTCATGTCGTGGGTGCGGCGGCGGTCGTCGCCGGTGTTCTTCCTCAGGTCGAGAAATTCCTCGATGTCGAGGTGCCAGGTCTCCAGATACGCACACACCGCACCCTTGCGCTTGCCGCCCTGGTTCACCGCCACGGCGGTGTCGTTCACCACCTTGAGGAAGGGCACGACGCCCTGCGACTTGCCGTTGGTGCCCTTGATGCGTGCGCCCATCGCGCGTACCGGCGTCCAGTCGTTGCCCAGGCCGCCCGCGTATTTCTGCAGCATGGCGTTTTCCTTGATCGCCTGGAAGATGCCGTCGAGGTCGTCGGTGACGGTGGTGAGATAGCAGGACGACAGCTGGCTGTGGCGCGTGCCGGCATTGAACAGGGTCGGTGTCGAGCTCATGAAGTCGAAGTTCGACAGCACCTGGTAGAACTCGATCGCCCGCGCCTCGCGATCGATCTCGTTGATTGCCAGGCCCATCGCCACGCGCATGAAGAAGGCCTGCGGCAGTTCGATGCGGCGTTCCTCGACGTGCAGGAAGTAGCGGTCGTACAGGGTCTGCAGCCCCAGATAGCCGAACCGGTAGTCGCGGCTGGCGTCGAGGGCGCCCGCCAGGCGCGCGAGATCGAACTGGACGAGGCGTTCGTCGAGCAGTTCGGCGGCGACGCCCTGCTTGATGAAGGCGGGAAAATACTCCGCATACCGCTCGCCCATCCGCGCCTGCGGCACCGCCTCGCCGAGCACCTCGTGGCGGATGGAATTGAGCAGCAGCCGCGCGGTGACCTGGGAATACGCCGGATCCTGTTCGATCATCGCGCGTGCGGCGAGCACCAGCGCCTTTTCCACTTCGGCCATCGGCACGCCATCGTAGAGATCGCGCAGTACAGTCTGCATGATCGGTTCGGCCTTGACGTCCTCGCCCAGGTCCGCACAGGCGTCAGCGACGAGACCGGCGAGGCGCGCGGTGTCGAGGGGCTTCTTCCGGCCGTCCTCGATCACGTGCAGCGCCGCTTCCGGAAGCGCACCGGCCGCCTTCTGCGCGGCGCGCTCCTGCGCGCGCTTCTCGCGATACAGGACGTAGGCACGGGCGACTTCGTGTTCGCCCGAGCGCATCAGGGCGAGTTCGACCTGGTCCTGCACGTCCTCGATGTGGAAGGTGCCGCCGTTGGGCTGGCGCCGGATCAGCGCATTGACCACCTGCTCGGTGATCGTCTCCACCAGTTCGCGAATGCGCGCCGAGGCTGCCGCCTGCCCGCCCTGTACCGCGATGAACGCCTTGGTCACGGCGATCGCGATCTTGCCCGGCGCGAAGCCCACCACCGCGCCGTTGCGGCGGATGATCTTGTAGTCGGCGTAGCGCGTGTCGACGACCATGGATGCGGGCGCGTCGACGGGGGGCATCAGGGGGGGAACGGCGGATTCGGTGGCGATGTTCAGCATCGACGGCTCTCCTCGGTATAAGGCTCAGGAAACGGACGGCAAGCCCGGGAGCAGCATTTGTCCACAGCTTGCCCAATCTTCATCCACACGTTTGTTCACAACATGTAGTGGTGGAAACAAAGACTGGACACAAATTCTAGGGGTCGTACTCAAACTGTCAATAAGCCCCCTCGAGGCTGGGCAGCTTCTCGGCGGATGCGCGGGGCAAAGCGGGCAATAAATCAACGTCTTATTGATTGATGTCGCCCATATTTTGGACGATCTCCAGATCAGACGCGGCCCAGCGCGCCAAAACGGCCTGCAAGCCGCATGGACACGTAGGAAATTCAGTTTATGCCGAGATACGAATAGGCCTCGCTCTGCGCAGATGTTGCCCAGAAAACAGGCTTTTCACATGCAACGGACAGAAGTCAAAGTACCGTGTCGTCCCCCGTCCTCTGTCCTCTGTCCTCTGTCATCTGACAAAAGGCAGCGGCTGCGCCACCGGGGTGCCGTCCGCCGGCAAGGGCACGACGGTGGGCGCCGTGGCGGGCTTCGCTGGTACCGGAGCCGCGGCGGATGGCGCATCGGAGCGCATGCCCGCCTTGGCCTGCTGTTCGTAGAGCGTGCCGAGATTGACCATCGCGCGTGCATAGCCCTGGTCGGCGGCGCGCTTGAACCATTCCGCCGCGTGGGCGGGATCGCGCGGCACGCCGAGGCCATCCCGGTACAGCGCGCCAAGATTGTTCTGCGCCGCGGCATCGCCCGCCTCGGCCGCACGCCGGTACCATTGCGCGGCGACGGCGGGATCCTTTGCCACGCCGCGGCCGGTCTCGTACAGCACACCGAGGTTGTTCTGCGCCTGGACGTCGTCGCGCGTGGCGGCGCGGGTGAGCCATGGCACCGCCTCGGCCTCTTCATCGCGCTGCAACAAGAGCCAGCCGAGCCGGCTTTGTGCCGCGGCCAGATCCTGCTCGGCGGCGCGGCGATACCACGCCAGGGCCTGTTCCGCCGTCGCCGCATCGCCTTCGAGAAGCGCGGCAAGGTTGTACTGGGCATCGGCGTCGCCGGCTTCCGCCGCGACGCGAAACCAGCGCTCGGCGACGGCCGCATCCGCCGCGACGCCGCGTCCGTCACGGTACAGCGCGCCAAGGTTGTTGGCAGCGACCGGATGCTTGCGCTCGGCGGCCTGCGCGTAGGCCTGCGCCGCCAGCGACTCGTCCTTGGGCACACCCATCCCCTGCTCGGCCATCCAGCCCAGCTGCGTCTGCGCGTCGAGGTCGCCTTGCTGCGCCGCGGCAACGAACCATTTCACCGCCTCCGCCGGGTTGGCGTCGACGCCCTGTCCCTTCAGATGCATCCAGCCGAGCTTGCCCTGCGCGGTGGCGTTGCCCTGTGCCGCGGCACGGCCGAGCCAGTCGAGCGCCTGCGCGTAGTCGACCGGTGTGTCGTTCAGCCCTTCGCGATACAGCGTGCCGAGGTTGAGCTGGGCGAGCACGTTACCCTGCGTGGCGGCATCCGTCAGCAGCCTGCGCGCCTGCACGGGATCTTTCGCCACGCCCTCGCCGCGTGCGTACTTCAGTGCCAGGTTGTTCATCGCCGCGGTATCACCGTTCTGCACGGCGCGATGCAGCCACTTCGCGGCCTCGGTGTCGTCCTTCGGTATCTCGTGTCCCTGCTCGTAGAGCGCGGCGAGATAGGTTTGCGCCTCGGTCAGGTTCTGCGCGGCGGCGCGCGTGAGAAAGTCGACTCCGGTAGCGGTGTCCTTCGCCACGTCACGCCCTTCGATCAGCAGCAGCGCGAGGTTGTACTGCGCACGCGGCTCGTTCTGCAGCGCGGCCTTGCGGTACCAGTCGAGCGCTTGGCGGGTATCGCGCGTCACGCCATCGCCCTTTTCATAGGCCCAGCCCATTTTCATCTGCGCTTCGGGATCGCCGCGCTCGGCCGCCATCCGATAATAGTGCAGCCATTCCGGCAGCGGTTCGGCCGCCATCGCCGCATGGAAAACGCCTGCGCACAACAGGGTGAGTATCAGTCGTTTCATCGCTTCACTCCTCAGGGCAACTTGTATTCAATCGGAACATCCATCCACATCGTCACGGTCATGCCATGCCGCTGCGCGGGATGGAAGTGCCAGCCACGCACGGTTTCCAGCGCGGCCAGGTCGAGTATCTGAAAGCCGCTGGTCTGCTTGATCCAGAGCTGCCCCACCGCACCATTCTCCAGGACTTCCGCTCGCACCAGCACGCGGCCTTCGGCCCGCAGACCGAGTGCCTGCAGGGGATAACGCGGTGCCTGGTTGCCGGGATGGTGACGCGGCGGCGTCTCGCCGGGCATGGGCTCGGCGACCTCGATGGTGTCCAGATCCCTGGGGATGGGCTTGCGATCGAAGCCGGCGAACAACAGCGGCAGTTCGCACACCGAGCGCGGCGATGCGACTTTCAGGGCGGGTGCGGTAAAGCGTTCCTCGATGATGCGCGCCTCGCCCTTGGGTTGCTGCGTCTGCAGCGCCCCGGTGCGCGCCTCGTGCATGGGTTGGACGGCGGCGCCATCCTCGCTGCGTGCACTGAGCTGCGCGATACGCGCACCGCCGCCCTCCGTGGTCGCCGCCGCGCCGTCGGCACTGGCGATCAGGCGCGGCACACCCGTCTCACGCGGCGAGGTGTTGCCGCGGCCTGCAAATCGTTGCGCGCGGCCCTCAGCGGACGTCGCCGCACCTGGACCCACTCCCAGCAACGCGCTGCCGGTTCCGCTTGTCGAGGTCGTCCCGGCCAGCGCCGTGGCGGTCTCCCCGGGACTCACGCTGCGGCTGCCGCGGCCCAGCCCGGTACTCGCTCGTCCGCCGCCGGGCAGAAGCGGCGCCCCCGCGGCGGCAGCGCCACCGCCCCTGCCGGTCAAGGCCGCCGCAGCGAGTGTCGCGCTGCCGCCCCCCGTTTCGCGGACGGGCTCGGCCGCACCGACCGGCGGTGGCGCCGCGGTGGACGTCATCGCGGCACCGGGAGAGGCAGCGCCACCGCCGGGGGCGCTCTGCGGCATCGCGCGCGCCGCCAGCAGCACGGTCTGTCCGGCCGAAGCGCCATCCCGCACCAGGCTTTCATCGGGACTGCGCCCGCCGCCACGCAGGCTTGCCTCGCCACCGGTACGTGCCGCATGCCGAAACTCCGGCTGCAGCGACTGTACCGGCGACGCCGGACCTTCCAGCGTCAGCGGACCCTCGTCGCGATCCTCTCCGGGGCGTGCCGCGAGCGCCATGGGATGCGCGCTCGCCTGCGGCGTACTGCCGAGGCTGGCTGCCTGGGGCGCTACACTTCCGCTGTCCGGGTCGCCATGTGCGAGCGTGGCCGGTCCGCCGCTCGCCATTGCCGGGGCGGCACGCCGCGCACGGTCCTGCGGCGCCGACAGCCCAGCGGTTTCGCGGGGCGTAGCGGCACTGCGTCCCGCTTGCCCCTGTCCCGGCTCCTCAGGTACCGGCAGGATTTCGGCCACATCTTGCGGAATCGTCGCGGGGGGCGGCGGGCGGGTCGCGGACTGCGGCACGCGTGCCGCGCGCTCGGGATGGTTGTGCGGCTCCGCCGCCTCGAGCATGACCTCGACTTCGATCTGCGCGACCGGGATGCTTCGCATCAGCAGCCACGGCGCGATCAGGAGCGCCGCCAGCGCGTGCAGGACGACGGAAACGACGAGCGACGCGCCGTCGCGCCGCAGCCGCGCGGAACGTTCAGTGCCCCGCATCGCCCCGATCGGCTGCCGTGACGAACGACATGCGCACGATGCCGGCACGTGTCACCGCCGCCATGACTTCGGCGATGCGCCCGTAGGGCACCCGGTAATCCGCCTTCAACTGCACGGCGAGTTCCGGCTCCGTGTCGAGCATGCCCTTGAGATGGGTTTCCAGATCATCGCCGGCGACCGCTTCGCGGTCGACGTAGACCTGCCCCTGCGCGTCGATGACGAGCTCGAATTTTTTCACCGGCAGGAGCTTCGCCACCGGCGCGGTCTTCGGCAGGTTGACCGGTACCGCCTGCAGGAGAAAGGGTGCGGTCACCATGAAGATCACCAGCAGCACCAGCATCACGTCGACCAGCGGTGTGACGTTGATCTCGCTCATCGGTGCGTAGTCGTTTTGCGGCAGCAGTGCCATGTCATTTATCCTCGGACCTGGCCGCCTCGGCGTGATAGGGCGTCTTGATGACGAGATGCAGGAAGTCGGTAGCGAACTGGTCGAGTCCCGCCACCGTGGTACGCACGCGGCGCACGCCATAGTTGTAGGCGAGGACCGCGGGAATGGCGGTGGCGATGCCGAAGGCGGTCGCCACCAGCGCCTCGCCCACCGGACCGGCGATCACGTCGAGGCTGGCGGAGTTCGCAAGGCTGATGTTCTTCAGTGCCTGCATGATGCCCCACACCGTGCCGAACAGGCCGACGAAGGGGGCGGTGCTGCCTATGCTCGCCAGCGCCATGAGACCGTATTCCTTGCGATGCTGGATCTGCTGCAGTCGAGTCTTGAGGGTACGCTCGAGGACGTCCTTGCGGTCGCCGAGGCTGTCGAGGCTGAGCGTGCCTTCGCGATTCTGCGTCAGGGCCTCGAAACCCGCGGCGGTCAGCATGGCCAGGTCGCCGTCATGCGACTGGGCCAGCTTTTCCCCTTCGCGCAGATCGGGAGCCGCCCAGAATGCGAGCTTGAACGCCGCGTCCAGCCTGGCACTGCGGAAATTCTGCCATAAGCGCGAGACGATGAGCATCCAGGTCGCCAGGGAAAATACCAGCAGGACCAGCAGCGTGAGATTGACAGCGAAGGAATCGGTCAGGTAGGACATGATGGGCAACCCCGGTTCAGAGCACGGCCGCGCGGCCCGGCATGGCACGCACGGCAACGATAAGTTTATTCAAACAAACTAATATAGATGGGCCGAATTCTACGCCGGAGATTCGGTCGATGAAACCTTACCGGGGTTGCCGGCACGTGAACATGGGAATTTTGGTTATGATTGCGCAAAAAACCGCTTCCCGCATCCGGACCCTTGCATGCGCCACACCGCCGTCCTGCTGATTTCCTGCCCCGACCAGAAAGGCCTGGTCGCCGCGATCGCCGATTTTTTGCTGTTGCACAATGCCAACATCCTGCACGCCGACCAGCATCAGGACACGCAGCTGAAACTGTTTCTGATGCGCATCGAATGGGACCTCACCGATTTCGATCTCGATCCGAAGGATTTCCACGCCGCCTTTCGTCCCATCGCCGAACGCTTCGGCATGCGATGGCGGCTTGCCGAATCCAGCCGCAAACCGCGCCTGGCCGTGTTCGTCTCCCGCTTCGACCATTGCCTCGCCGATCTGCTGTATCGCTACCAGAGCGGCGAATTGCACTGCGAGTTGCCGATCATCCTCAGCAATCACGAAGATACCCGCTGGCTCGCGGACGCCTACCACGTGCCCTATCAGCACATTGCCGTGCACAAGGACGCGAAGCAGGAAGCCGAGCAGATGCAACTGGCGATCCTGCGCGACCGCAAGATCGATTTCATCGTGCTGGCACGTTACATGCAGGTGCTGTCAAGCGATTTCATCCGCCATTTCCCCGATCGCATCATCAACATCCACCATTCCTTTCTGCCGGCATTCAACGGCGCCAAGCCTTACCATCGGGCATTCGAGCGCGGCGTCAAGCTGATCGGCGCAACCGCACACTACGTCACCGAAATCCTCGACGACGGGCCCATCATCGAGCAGGACGTCGTGCGCATCTCGCACCGCGACGATCTCGACGATCTCATCACCAAGGGCGCCGACCTGGAAAAAGTGGTCCTCTCGCGCGCGGTGAAATGGCATCTCGACAACCGCGTGCTGGTGTACGCGAACAAGACCGTCGTGTTCGACTGAGGCGGCGCGCGCCACGGATGCCTGAGCTGAGCGTTCCCCGCACCGATCTTTCGCAATCGGGCAAGGCCGGGATCAATCCCCGCGAAACCGCCGAATGGCTCGCACGCCTGCCCTTCGGCAGTCCCATCGAGGCGGCCCGGCAGCTGGCGATGGCGCTGTATTCGCTCAACCGCCGATCCCTTGCCGGCGACGTGCGCCTCGCGCTCCTGGCCCTCTACCGCCCGGTACTCGCGCGCGCCGCGGATTGCCTGGAAACGCTGCTGCTCGATGCCGGTGTGCCGCCCCACAGGCAGCAGCGCCAGACCGGCATGCTGTTGCGCGAACTGCACGACGAGCTTGCCATCGGCTACAAGCTGGCCCTGCGCAGCCTCAGCGACAGCCGCCCCGTGGCTTTGCCACGGCTCGCCACGGCCGCCTCCGGCCTGCTTGGCGCGCTGCACGACCTGCAGGCCGCGTGTCATCTCGGCTACGTCGCGGCCCCCTCGGGACTCTGGGCGGAAATGCATCGTGCGTACCGCTTCGCCCGCATCAGGCGCATCGAACACCATGCCGGCGACGGCGTTTCCGCGGCGGACACGGTCTATCGTCACGCCCTGCTCCTGGCGCTTGCCGACCCGCCGCGCATGAGTCCGATGGAACTCCTCCACACACGGCAGATCATCCGCCGCTTCGCGCACCACGCGCCACTCGGCGCGGCGCCGGCCGATACAGGCGCCGGCTTCGCCATTGCATCTCACGGCGATGCGCCGCCCGATCACCTCGGCGGCACCGTCGACGATGCCGCCCTGTGGCTCGACACCGGCGGCTTGTGCCGCCACCTGCGCGACGTCGCGCTGCATCTGCGCGCCGGTGCGACGGTGGCCGCGGTCGGCTTGCCCGGCCACCTCGACGCCCGGCTCTGCTTCACGCTGGTCAAGCGGCTCGCCCGCCTCTGGGGGCCGGGCGCGCGCCGCGAATTCAAGCGCCATGCGGTGTCCGGAAGCGCCGTGGAACTCGTCGCCGGCGTCAGTGCCGCCCATCGTCTTCTCGAACAGGCGCAGCGCGACGCGGTCGAGGAAGCCGAGCTCGCGATCGGCGACACCACCCTGCCCGTCGTTGCTTCGGTCAACGGCAGCACCTGGCGCGTCGTCAACGACAGTGCTTCCGGACTCGCGCTTGAAGGCACGCCCGATGCGCCGCTCAACCTGAAGGTGGGCGATGCGGTCGCGCTGTGTCCAGCCGAAACGGACAACGAAAGCTGGACGGTTGGCGCAATCCGCTGGATCAGAATGCACGACGCGCAGCGGGTCGAGCTCGGCATCGAACGCCTGGCTCCCGACGTGCGGCCGATCTGGGTGCGTCCGCTGCGTGGCCGGCGCAAGGCCGCTCCCGAACCCGCGCTGCTTCTTCCAGGCAGCGCCGCACTCGGACAAAGCGACCGCCTGCTTCTGCCGCGCCATATCTATGCGAAGGGCATGGACGCCGAAGTCTGGCAGCCGCCACGCCAGTATCTCCTGACGTTCGGCCGCCGCCTGGAATACACGATGGCCTTCGATCTGGTCGAATTCAATATTTTCGTCGACGGGCAGACATGACCGAACTACTCGTTCTCTACTACAGCAGCGGCGGCAGCGTGCGCGAGATGGCGCAGCTGGTCGTACGCGGCATTCACCAGGTACCCGGTGCCGCGGCGCGGCTCCGCACCGTGCCACCGGTCGCGCCGCGTACCGCCGTTGCCGAACCGCCCGTGCCCGATACCGGTGCGCCGTACGTCGAACTCGCCGACCTCGAGGCGTGCGCCGGGCTCGCCCTCGGCTCCCCTACCCGGTTCGGCAACATGGCGGCGCCCCTCAAGCACTTTCTCGACACCACCGGTGCGCTGTGGGCGAAGGGCACGCTCGCCGGCAAGCCCGCCGCCGTGTTCACGTCGACCGCCAGCCTGCACGGCGGCCAGGAAACCACGCTCGTCAGCATGATGCTGCCGCTGTTGCACCACGGCATGCTCATCGTCGGCCTGCCCTACACGCTCGCCGAGGTAAACGACACGGCCAGTGGCGGCACCCCCTACGGGGCCAGCCACTGGGCCGGCAGCACCGGCGAACGCCCGCTTACCGACGACGAACGCGCGCTGTGCCTGGCGCTCGGCAGGCGGCTCGCCGAAACGGCGCTGAAACTGGCGGCATGAGGCGGAACGGGTGGATGACGAATGCCGCACGGCCCGCTGCGGGACGCCTGGAAAGCCATGACGAGAGCGGGCGCATGAAAACGCTGCAGCACGTGGCCGGCGCAAGTCTCATCGCGCTGATTTTCCTGTGCCTCGCGTGGGAACTGTGGCTTGCCCCCATCCGTCCGGGCGGTTCGTGGCTGGTGCTGAAAACCTTGCCGCTGCTGTTCCCGCTGATGGGCATTCTCAAGGGCCGGCGTTACACCTACCAGTGGGCGCCGATGCTCATCCTCGCCTACTTCAGCGAAGGCGTGGTGCGCGCCTGGTCCGACGCGGGAATGTCCGAGTGGCTGGCCATGGCGGAGGGAGCCCTGTCGACGCTGTTTTTTCTGGCCGCGATCTCGTACGCACGCCTCACCGCCCCATCGCGGCTCGCCCGATAGACCAGGCGGCCAGCGGCACGCCGGAGCACGAGAAACCGCGCCCCGCTGCACGCGCGGCATCGGGGGAGATTGGGCCGGGCAGCGTGCAGGCGGGCCGCCGTTTCAGGTCCGCCGCGGCGAATCACCGTGGAGGGGGTTCAGCCTTCGCTGCCGGCGCCGAACATCGCACGGATTTCGCGATGCAGCGCCGCTTCGTCACCCAGGTTGAGTTCCATCAGGCGCCGCAGACGCGTCATGCTGTCCAGGTCGATCTCGGTGCAGCGCACGCCGAGCCTCGACTGCTCCACGTGTGCGACCAGCCCGATCATGTCGATCGTCATGCCGTCGCCGGCAAGCTGGATCGACAGCGTGCAGGACACGCCGAACGGGAGCGTCCACGGCTGCGCCCGTTCGACCAATGCGCCCTTGAACGAGACATCGACCAGCGCACAGGCATGCCGTTCCACGCCGACGCCCAGCACCGCGCCCACCTCGAAGGGAATTCGGGTGAACCGCCGCCGGTTCGTTTCGGATACGTCATTCGCGCACATTCACCCGCTCCCGTCGTGGCAACACTCATGCCGATGATGAAGCGAAGCGCGCATGGGCGCAAGCCCAGGCGTCTCCGGGAGCCAGGCGCTACACCTGCGGATGAGCCCGCTCGCGGGTACTCGTGAGCTTGTTCAGCGCATGCACGTAGGCCTTGGCCGACGCCACCACGATGTCGGTGTCGGCGCCCTGTCCGTTGACCACGCGGCCGTCTTGCGCCAGGCGCACCGTGACCTCGCCCTGCGCGTCGGTACCGCTGGTGATGTTGTTGACGGAATAGAGCAGCAGTGTCGCGCCGCTTTGCACCACCGATTCGAGGGCCTTGAACGTGGCATCGACCGGCCCCGAACCGTCTCCCTCCGCATGCCGCTCGACGCCGTCTTCGGTGAAGACCAGGCGCGCGTGCGGCACTTCGCCGGTTTCGGAGCAGACCCGCAGCGACACCAGCTTGAAGCGTTCATGCTCGGCACCGTAGCCTTCGTCGGACACCAGTGCCTGCAGATCCTCGTCGAAGATCTCGCGCTTCTTGTCGGCAAGGTCCTTGAAGCGGGTGAATGCGGCATTCAAGGCCTCCTCGCTGTCGAGCACGATGCCAAGCTCACCCAGCTTGGTCCTGAACGCGTTGCGTCCGGACAGCTTGCCCAGGGTGAGACGGTTCGCGTGCCAGCCGACGTCCTCGGCCCGCATGATTTCGTAGGTCTCGCGGTGCTTCAGCACGCCATCCTGATGGATGCCCGATTCGTGGGCGAACGCATTCGCCCCCACGATGGCCTTGTTCGGCTGCACCGGGTAGCCCGTGATGCCCGAAACGAGCTTGGACGTCGGCACGATCTGCGTGGTGTCGATGCGCGTGTCGCAGTGGAAGACGTCGCGACGCGTGCGCACCGCCATCACGATTTCCTCCAGGGAGGCGTTGCCGGCGCGTTCACCAAGCCCGTTGATGGTGCATTCCACCTGGCGCGCGCCATTCATCACCGCGGCGAGGGAATTGGCGACCGCCATGCCGAGATCGTTGTGGCAGTGCGTCGACCACACCACCCTGTCGGAGCCCGGCACGCGCTCGATCAGCTGTTTCATGCGTTCGCCCCACAGCGCCGGAATCGAGTAGCCGACGGTGTCGGGAACGTTGATCGTCGTTGCACCGGCCTTGATCACCTCGTCGAAGATGCGCACCAGGAAATCCATCTCCGAGCGCACCGCGTCCTCCGCGGAAAACTCGACGTCATCGGTGTACTCGCGTGCCAGCCTGACCGCCTTCACCGCCGCCTCGACCACCTGCTCGGGCTGCAGGCGCAGTTTCTTCTCCATGTGGATCGGGCTGGTGGCGATGAAGGTGTGGATGCGGCCGTGCTGCGCCGGCTTGATCGCGTCGCCTGCGGCACGGATGTCGCGCTCGTTGGCGCGCGCGAGCGAGCACACGGTCGAATTCTGGATCACCTCGGCGATGCCGCGGATCGCGTCGGCATCGCCCGGGCTCGCCGCGGCGAAGCCCGCCTCGATGACGTCGACCCCGAGCTTTTCCAGCTGGCGCGCGATGCGGAGCTTCTCTTCCTTGGTCATCGCCGCGCCGGGGCTCTGCTCGCCGTCGCGCAACGTGGTATCGAAAATGTACAAGCGTTCGTTCATGGTTGGCTCCATGGGGGGTCGGGCCGGATCGATGCGGGCCGACGCATTATATCGTTTGCCGCAACGGGCTTGCGGCGTGGCGTACTGCTCGGGGGGAAGGGGATTCAGTGTGCGCGCGCGACGCGCAGCAGCAGGCTGCCGAACAGGACGTCCGACAGGCAGGGGCGGAAGGAGGAATGAATCGAACCAGGCATTGGTCGAATTGTATCCGTTTTTTTTCGTTGATCAAGAGCCGTGCGGCGCCTGTGCGGCGGGTCGATCCGCATCGGTCGCGCAGCCACCCGTCCCGTCGCCGCCCGGCTCACGGCTTGAAACGTGCGCCGAACCGGGCCTCGGCCTTGGCGACCTTGGGCGCCACGACGATGCGGCAATAGGACTGCGTCGGATTGCGCTCGTAGTAGCGCTGGTGGTCGTCCTCGGCCGGATGGAAGGCGCTGGCCGGGGCGAGTGTCGTGACGATGGGTGCGGCGAACCGCTTCGAGGCGGCCAGCCGCGCGATCACGCCCTCCGCCGCCGCCTTCTGTTCCGCGGTGTGCCAGAATATGGCCGAGCGGTACTGGGTGCCCACGTCGTTGCCCTGGCGGTCGAGCTGGGTCGGATCGTGGATGGTGAAAAAGACGTCGAGCAGATCAGGGTACGCGATCAGCGCCGGATCGAAGCGCACCTGCACGACTTCGGCATGCCCGGTGTCGGCTCGGCACACCGCCTGATAGGTCGGCTTCGGCGTATGCCCCCCCATGTAGCCGGAGATCGCCGATTCGACGCCGCGCAGGCGGTTGAACACCGTTTCGAGGCACCAGAAGCAGCCTCCGGCAAAAGTTGCGATTTCAGTCGGCATGGGGCGTCAAGGGTTCATCGTCATCGTTGTCCAGCAGCCCGCCAATCTGTTCGCGCAGCATGGGGAGCACCTCGGCCTCGAACCACGCGTTGCGCTTCAGCCAGCCGCGGTTGCGCGGACTGGGGTGCGGCAGCGGCAGAAAATCCGGAGCGAAGTCGCGCCACGCGGCGACGGTGGCGGCAAGCGTGCGCTGGCGGCGCTTGCCGAGATGATACGCCTGCGCGTACGCGCCGATCAGCAATGTGAGGCGGATGGCCGGCATGGCGGCGCGCAGCGGCGGCTGCCACAGTGGCGCGCATTCCGGACGCGGCGGCAGGTCGCTGCCCCTGACCGTGCCCGGATAGCACAGTCCGGTGGGCACGATGGCGATGCGCGACTCGTCGTAGAATTGCTCGCGCGTGAGGCCCAGCCACTGCCGCAGCAGGTCGCCGGACGGATCGTTCCAGGGAATGCCGGTCTCGTGCACGCGCCGCCCCGGCGCCTGGCCGACGATCAGCAGCCGCGCGCCGGGTGACGCGCGCACGATGGGACGCGGCGGGTGCGGCAGGTGCCGGGCACAGACGGTGCAGGCGCGCACCCGCGCCAGCAGGACATCGAACGGCTCAGCGGCCGTGCTCGGCGATGTAGCGCTTGACCGCTTCGACATCGGCGTCCATCACGTGCTTTTTTTGCGGCCGCGCCTCGAGATCGGCCAGTTCGGCAGGACGCGCCGGCGCGATGCCGAGCGCCTCGCGGATCGCGTCCTCGAACTTGGCGGGCTGCGCGGTTTCCATGCACACCAGCGGCACGCCGGCCTCGCGGTGCTCCAGCCCCACTTTCAGTCCATCCGCCGTGTGCGGATCGATCATGACGCCCCACGTCCGGTGCGCGTGACGGATGGTGTCGATGCGGTTGGCGTGGCTGCTCGAGCCCGACGCCATGCCGAACCCGGCCACCGCGTCGAACAGGCCGTCGGCCTTGAGGTCGAAGCTGCCGCCGGCCTCGATCGCCGCCCACAGGCTGCGGATCTTCGCGGCGTCGCGGCCGGCGAGGTCGAACACGAAGCGTTCGAAATTGGATGCTTTCGAGATGTCCATGCTGGGACTCGAGGTGTGTTTCGTCTCCGGGCGCGGCCGGTAGACCCCGGTGCGGAAGAATTCGTCGAGCACGTCGTTTTCGTTGGTCGCGACGATGAGCTTTCTGATCGGCAGGCCCATCTGGCGCGCGATGTGACCGGCACAGACGTTGCCGAAATTGCCCGATGGAACGGAGAACGACGCCTGTTCGTCGTTGCTGCGGGTGGCGGCGAAATAGGCCTTGAAATAGTATACGCTCTGCGCCGCGACGCGGGCCCAATTGATCGAATTGACCGCGCCGATGTCGTGCTTCGCCTTGAAGTCGAGGTCGTTGGAGACCGCCTTGACGATGTCCTGGCATTGATCGAACACGCCGCGGATCACCAGGTTGTGGATGTTGGCGTCCATGAGCGCATACATCTGCGCCTGCTGGAAGCGCGTCATGCCGTGCGCGGGGGAGAGCATGAAGACGCGGATGCCGCGCTTGCCGCGCATCGCGTATTCGGCGGCGGAGCCGGTGTCGCCCGAGGTGGCGCCGAGGATGTTGAGCTGACCGCCGCGCTTGCCGAGTACGTACTCGAACAGGTTGCCCAGGAGCTGCATCGCCATGTCCTTGAACGCCAGGGTCGGACCGTTCGACAGGGCCAGCACGTGGAGGCCGGGCTCCAGCGTCTTCAGCGGCGTGATATCGGCGGGATTCTCGCCGGGGCCGGCGTAGCGGTAGACGGCCGGGGTGTACGTTCTGTCGATCAGCGCGCGCAGGTCGTCCGCCGCGATGTCGTCGACGAGACGCGACAGCACGGCGAATGCCAGTTCGGCATAGCCCATGCCGCGCATGGCGGACAGTTCGGCCGCGCTGAAGCGCGGATAGGTTTCCGGCACGTAAAGGCCGCCATCGCTGGCGAGTCCGCCGAGCAATATCTGGGTAAAGGTCTGGATGGGGGCGGTGCCGCGGGTGGATTGGTAGTTCATGCTGTTCCTGCAGACATTGAGGTTGTCAGGCGACCTGGTTGCGGCCGCGCCGCTTGGCCAGATAAAGGCGCTGATCACATTCCTGGATGAGATTGTTCACCAGTTCGCCATCGATGAATGAGGTCTTGCTGCCGCAAACCTCCAGCAGGCCGAAGCTGGCCCGCAAGGTCAAGGGCCCGGCATCGACGGCCAAGGCGTCACGGCTCACGACGCCACGCAGCTTTTCGGCCACCTCCCAGCCCTGCCGATAGGTGGTGGACGGCAGCATGAGCAGAAATTCGTCGCCGCCGAAGCGGAACATCAGGTCGGACTGGCGCAGATTGCTGCGCAACGCGGCGGCGAAGTGCATGATGGCCGAATCGCCTGCCGTGTGTCCATGGCTGTCGTTGATCTGCTTGAAGTGATCGACGTCGCACATCAGCACGCAGAATGGCGTTTCCGTGGCGCGCGAGATTTCGAGTTGATTGATCATGACCCGTTCGAGCGAGCGCCGCGTCAGCGCTCCGGTCATCGGATCCTTGTTGTAGTGGATCATGATCACCATGCTGTTCAGCATGGCGATCTCGTTGCCGAGGTCGAGCGAATAGTTTTCCGCCTTTTTCATCAATGCATAGAGCGGCAGGCTGTCGCCGGTGCGGCCGAGCATGGCGCCGATCTCGTTCACGACGTGGTGCATGGCGGCGTGGGTTTCCACCAGGTGCGCGTAATGGCTGCGGTCGCGCACGAGCCGCGCGCCTTCGCCATGCAGCCATTTGCCGAACTCGCAGCGTTCGTGATGCGGCTCGGGCATCGCCGCCGGGTCGCGGCCGGCGACGGCCGTGGTCAGCTGGCCGAGCCAGTCCAGATGCTTTTCGAAATGGACCAGCAGGTTTTTCTCGGCAAGCGTGGAGATGTGGCGCAGGCGAACGCTGTTGCGGTGGCGGAGACTGCCGAGGAAGCCACCCAGGTAGACGCCGGCCAGGGCATCCTCCAGCGCGTCGAACAATGTCATGATCGCACGCACCGTCTCCATGTTGCGGTCGCCGGCGGCAAGCCTGATCAGCCGGTCGCGCAGATGGGCGAGCTCGCGTGCCGCAATCGTGAACGGCACGTTGCGCGCGTACATCCGCGACATCAGCTCGATGCAGCCAACGCTGCGCTGATCGTTCAGCAGACGCTGCAGGCAATCGACGATCTGTCCCTGACCGATGCTCGAACCGGCCCGGTGCAGCTCGAATTCCAGGATATGCCAGGGTGCGGCGTCCTGCTGCCCCGCCAGGCGCAGGTACTGCAGCACGTCGTGGCGCGTGGACGCCGCGACGACCAGCTCGAGATCGCTGCCGGGTGAATTCATCGTTGGGGACACCGTCGGGCGGTCACAGGGATGGAAGGGGCGTCCCCTTACCGGGCCGCCAGCTCTTCCAGGCGAATGCGCATGACCTTGCCCGCAACGCTGTCGAGTGCTTCGATGCCGGTGATTGCGGCATTGACGTTCTTTTCCAGCGTGACGTGGGTGAGCAGGATGATGTCGACCTGCTCTTCTCCCTCACCCGGCTCCTTCTGCACCATGGCGTCGATGGAAATGTCGCGGTCGGCGAGAATGCGGGTGATGTCGGCGAGCACGCCGGGCCGGTCGAAGGCGCGCAGGCGCAGGTAGTACGCGGTACGCACCTCGTCCATCGGCAGGATGGGGGTGGCGGCCAGCTGATCCGGCTGGAAGGCCAGATGCGGAACGCGGTGGTGCGGATCGGCGGTATGCAGGCGCGTGACGTCGACCAGGTCGGCGACCACGGCCGAGGCGGTCGGCTCGGCGCCGGCACCGGCGCCGTAGTAGAGCGTCGGGCCGACGGCGTCGCCCTTCACCAGTACCGCGTTCATCGCGCCGTCGACGTTGGCGATGAGGCGGCGCTCGGGAATCAGCGTCGGATGCACGCGCAGTTCGATCCCGTCGTCCGTGCGCCGGGCGATGCCCAGCAGCTTGATGCGGTAGCCCAGTTCCCCGGCGTATTTCACGTCCTCGCGCGTAAGCTTCGAGATGCCCTCGGTGTAGGCGTGCTCGAACTGCATGGGGATGCCGAAGGCGATCGCCGAGAGGATGGTGAGCTTGTGCGCAGCGTCGATTCCCTCGATGTCGAAGGTCGGGTCGGCCTCCGCATAGCCGAGGCGCTGCGCTTCCTTCAGCACGTCGTCGAAGGCCGCCCCCTTGTCGCGCATCTCGCTGAGGATGAAGTTGGAGGTGCCGTTGATGATGCCGGCCAGCCACTCGATGCGGTTGGCGGTGAGGCCTTCGCGCAGCGCCTTGATGATGGGGATGCCGCCGGCCACTGCCGCCTCGAATGCGATCATCACGCCCTTCGCCTGGGCGGCGGCGAAAATCTCGTTGCCGTGCTTGGCAATCAGGTGCTTGTTGGCGGTGACCACGTGCTTGCCGTTGGCGATCGCCTGCATCACCAGTTCGCGGGCCGGTTCCAGGCCGCCGATCAGTTCGACCACGATGTCGATCGCGGGGTTGTCGACGACGTCGAAGGGGTTGGTGGTGAGCGGCAGATCGCCGGCGAGCTTCCTGGCCTTCCCGGTGTCGCGCACCGCCGCGCGTACCACGCGGATTTCGCGCCCGGCGCGGCGCGTGATTTCTTCGGTATTGCGGCGCAGCACGGTGAGCGTGCCGCCGCCGACGGTTCCCAGGCCCAGCAGGCCGACGTGGATGGGTTTCATTTAAATGATCTCGATTGAAAAAACTTTATCCGCGAAGGACGCGAAGAGGCACGAAGGAAAGTCAAAGACGGCCCCTGAACAATGTAGCCTTGAGATTTTCTTCGCGTCCCTTCGCGCCCTTCGCGGATGAAAAAAATCACCGATGCGTCCGCCGGCGGTCGAGGAAGCGCCCCATGCGGCCGATCGCCTCGGTCAGGTCCTCCTCGTGCGGCAGGAACACCACGCGGACATGGTCCGGCTTCCGCCAGTTGAAGCCGCTGCCCTGCACCACGAGCACGCGCTCCTCCTCCAGCAGGTCGAGGATGAACTTCTGGTCGTCCTCGATGCGGTAGAGCTTGGGATCGAGGCGCGGAAACAGGTACATCGCCGCCTTCGGCTTCACGCACGTGACGCCGGGAATCGCGGTCAGCAGATCGTGGGCGAGATCGCGCTGGCGCGTCAGCCGCCCGCCCGGCACGACCAGGTCCCGGATGCTCTGGTAGCCGCCCAGCGCAGTCTGGATCGCGTACTGTCCGGGCACGTTCGAGCACAGGCGCATCGACGCCAGCATGTTGAGGCCTTCCAGGTAATCCTTGGCGTGGCGCTTGTCGCCCGACACGATCAGCCAGCCGGAGCGGTAGCCGCAGGCGCGGTAGTTCTTCGACAGGCCATTGAAGGTGACGATGAGCACGTCATCGGCGAGCGCGGCGATCGAGGTGTGTTCGACGCCGTCGAACAGCACCTTGTCGTAGATCTCGTCGGCGTAGACGATCAGCTGATGCTGGCGCGCGATCTCGATGATCGCCTGCAGGATTTCCGGCGGATACAGCGCACCGGTCGGGTTGTTGGGGTTGATGATGACGATCGCGCGCGTGTGCGGCGTGATCTTCGCGCGAATGTCGTCGAGATCGGGCAGCCAGCCCGCCCCTTCGTCGCAGATGTAATGGCGCGGCTTGCCGCCGGCCAGGCTCACCGCGGCAGTCCACAGCGGATAGTCGGGGGCCGGCACGAGCACCTCGTCACCGTTGTTGAGCAGGGCCTGCATCGACATGACGATGAGTTCGGACACGCCGTTGCCGACGATGACGTCATCGATCGTGACGCCGCTGATCCCTTTTCTCTGCGACTCGTGCATGATCGCCTTGCGTGCGGAGAACAGCCCCTTGGAGTCGCTGTAGCCGGAGGCGCTGGGCAGGTTGAGGATGACGTCCTGCACGATCTCTTCCGGCGCCTCGAAGCCAAACGGCGCGGGATTGCCGATGTTCAGCTTGATGATGCGCTGCCCCTCCTCCTCCATCTGCCGCGCACGCGCCATCACCGGCCCGCGGATGTCATAGCAGACGTTGTCGAGCTTGTTCGACTTGTGGATGGTGCGCAGGCGGGGCCTGGTGTCAGCCGTCACGAAACGATCTCCGGTTGCCAAGGCGGAAGCAATGCCTTGAAAAACCGTAAATTTTACCGGAGCAGCGGTGGCCCCGCAAACGTTCGCCGGCCGCATCTGTTATCCTGAAACACCCGGCCGGACACGCGGCCGCGGTTTCGATTCAAGGATCATGCCCACCACGCCATGAAGCTGCACCTGCTCACCGACTCCGGCCTGCTGCTGTTCACGGGCTACGGAACGGACCATGTCGTCATCAACGGCCAGCGTCAGGCCGTGGACGTGCTGTTGCGTCCGCACGACATCGAGATCGCGCCCTGGGCCGGACAGGGTGTCGCGGCGCTCGCTCCGGCGCATTTCGAGTGGATTGCCGCGCGCAAGCCCGACATCGTGCTGCTCGGCACGGGGACGCGTCCGCGCTTTCCGCATCCGTCGCTCGCGCGCCCGCTGATGGAGGCCCGGATCGGGCTCGAAGTGATGGACGTCGGCGCGCTGTGCCGCACCTACAACATTCTCGCCGGCGAGGGGCGCGCGGTGGCGGCGGCGGTGGCGTTCGACAGGACAGCGTAGGGCGCGCGCCGTCAGGCGATGGGCAACACCTGCGCGAAACTGCTGATCGCGCGGAATTCGCCGCAATTCCTGTGCGGCAGCCGCGAATCCGGATTGCACACCGCCAGCAGCTGTCCGATACCGTAGGCCTGGGCACTTCTCAGCACGGGCAGGCTGTCGTCGACGAAAAGCGCCCGCTTCCGGTCGAACGACTGGATGGCCTGCAGCGCCTGCCAGAAATCCGGATGTTCCTTGGGCAGACCCACCTGGTGAGAGGAAATCATGCCGTCGAGGTAACGCGCCAGGCCGGTCCGGTCCATCTTCAGGTCAAGGCTCCTGGGGTGCGCGTTGGTCACCAGCATGGTGCGCCGCCCCGATGCACGCACCGTGTCGAGGAAATCCGGCACGTCAGGCCGCACCGCGATGAGATGCGCCACTTCGCGCTTCAGGTCCACCACGTCCATCGCGAGTTCGCTGCTCCAGAAATCCACGCAATACCAGTTCAGCGTGCCGCTGTGGCGCGCGTAGTGCGCGGCGAGCCGCGCGCGCGCATCCTCGTGGGCCAGGCCATGACGCTCGGCGTAGCGCCGCGGCATGTGTTCGAGCCAGAAGTGGTTGTCGAAATGGAGGTCGAGCAGCGTGCCGTCCATGTCCAGCAGCACGGTGTCGATGTCGTTCCAGGTCAGCATGGCGTCGTCAGAGCAGTTCGTCCCTGGACACGCCGCGCCGCTTCAGCAACTGGCGCAGCACGCGCAGCGACTCCATCTGAATCTGCCGCACGCGCTCGCGCGTCACCTGCAGTTCCACCGCCAGATCCTCCAGCGTGCAGGCCTCGAGGTTGTTGAGGCCGAAGCGCCGCTCGATCACCCAGCGCTGCTTGTCGCTGAGCTGTCCCAGCCATTCGCGGACGTGCTGCTCGATCTGCTCCAATTGCAGCATGTCCTCCGGCAGGTGCGCGCTGTCGTCGGCGATGGCCTCACCGAGCGAGAGCGAAGGATCGACATCGAGCGGCGCGTCGAGCGAGGCGACGCGCTCGTTCAACTGCATGATGCGGCGCACGTCCTCCACCGGATGGCCGGTGAGCGCGGCGATGTCGTCGAGTCCCGGATCGACCACGCCATGGGCCTCGAGGTGGCGCTGGGCGCGCAAATAGACGTTCAGTTCCTTGATCACATGCACCGGCAGGCGGATGGTGCGCGACTGGTTCATGATCGCCCGCTCGATGTTCTGGCGGATCCACCAGGTTGCGTAGGTGGAAAAACGAAAGCCGCGCTCGGGATCGAATTTGCCCAGAGCGTGGATGAGGCCGAGATTGCCTTCCTCGACCAGATCAAGCAGCGTCAGGCCGCGGTTGGCGTAATGCTTGGCGATATTGACGACGAGGCGCAGATTGCGCTCGATCATGATCTGCCGCGCCTCGAAATCGCCCTGTACGGTGCGGCGCGCCAGCGCGACTTCCTCCTCCGCGGTGAGCAAAGGCGCCTGCCCGATCTCGTTGAGGTAGAGCTGCGTGACGTCGACCTGCGGCTCGTCGAGAATCGCGGCGGCGAGGTCCTCCGCGGAATCGGTTACCGACGCGTCGTTCGCCTCGGCTTCCTCCGGTACCGGATCGTCGGCTTCGTCATTGGGGTCTGTGCTCATGAACGCTCCGGCAGATAATCCAGCGGGTCAAGCGGCTTGCCATAACGGCGAATCTCGAAATGCAGTTTCACCCGGTCGGCGTCGCTATCGCCCATGAGAGCGATCTGCTGGCCGGCCGCCACGGTGTCGCCTTCCTTCACCAGCACGCTGTCGTTGTGCGCGTAGGCGGAAAGAAATTCGCCCGCGTGCTTGACGATGAGCAGGCGGCCATAGCCGCGCAGCCCCGAGCCACTATACACGACCTTGCCCGGTGCCGCGGCACGTACCGGCGACTGGCGCGTACCGACGATGTCGATGCCCTTGCCGCCGGTACCGCCGAAGCGCCCGGCCAGCGCCCCCTCGGCCGGCCACAGCCAGGGCGGGTCGGCCGCCGCGGGGGCGGCAGGAGCGGCAGCGGGGACTTCGGCGGGCGGCACCGCCGCAGACGCGACGGCGACCGGTGCCGGTGCGGCCAGGGGCGCCGCGGCTGCGGATACACGCGCCCAGTTGGCATCGGAATAGGCCAGCAGCAGCGCCTGCGGCTCGCGAATCAATCGTGAATCGGCGAGGGGGCGCGGGCGCAGTTCCGGGCCGGCGTCGAGCGGGCGCACCTCGACCGCGTTCGCCGGAGGCGTCAGGCGCAACACCTCGCCGACCCGGATCAGATCGGGCGAGGGCAAGCGGTTCCAGGCGGCGATGTCGCGGTGATCGAGATTGTTCGCGAAGGCGATGGCGTAAAGCGTGTCGCCGCGGGCGACCGTGTGCAGTCCGTTGGACGAGGGCAGGATGGAGCGCGTGGCGACGACAGCCTGCGGTGCCGCGGCAGCCGGAGGAGGAACAACGCCGCGCGGCGCCCGCTCCGCGACTGGCGCCGGGCCGCGCGCCGCGCAACCGGCCAGGGCCGCGAGCATCAGCGCCGCAAGCCACGCCCTCACGCCACCCCCGGCAGCAGCGGCACGAACTTGACCGCTTCGAGATGGCGCTCGGTAAACTGCTCGCCATCGCGCTCGATCACGCACAGGATTTGCGCAGCATGGCCCAGCGGCATCACCAGGCGGCCATGGTCGGCAAGCTGCACCAGCAGCGCCTGCGGCACCTCGGCGAACGCCGCGGCGATGACGATGGCATCGAAGGGCGCGAAATCCTTCGCACCGTGCATGCCGTCCCCGTGTTTGGGACGTACGTTGTTGATCCGCAGCTCGCGCAGGCGCACGCGCGTTCTGCCGACCAGCTGCGCGATGCGATCGAGCGACACCACCTCGCGCGCAACTTTCGCCAGTACCGCCGCCTGGTAGCCGCAACCGAGGCCGATTTCCAGCACGCGGCCCAGCGGACGCCCCTGTCCGCTCTCGCCGTGGCGCGCGAGTTCGGCCATGCGCGCGACGATGTAGGGATTGGAGATGGTCTGGCCGAAGCCGATCGGCAGCGCGGTGTCCTCGTAGGCACGCGATTCCAGCGCCTGGTCGACGAACAGGTGGCGCGGCACCACCCCCATCGCCGCCAGCACGGTCTCGTCCCTGATGCCCTGTTCGCGCAGGCGCTCGACCAGGCGGCCGCGCGTACGGGCCGAGGTCATGCCGATCCCCGCGCGAGCGTTCAAGGCTTCAGCCATAGGCTCACGCTGCTCATCTGGCTGAAACGGGTGAGATCCATCTGCAGCGGGGTGATCGACACGAACCCGTTGGCAACGGCATGAAAATCGGTGCCCTCCCCGGCATCCTGCGCGGCGCCGGCGGCACCCACCCAGTACACCGTCTGTCCACGCGGGTTGACGGTCTTCACCACCGATTCCGCCTTGTGGCGCCGCCCCAGGCGCGTCACCTGCACGCCGCGGATTTTCTCGCGTGGGCAGTCGGGCACGTTGACGTTGAGCAGCATCGGCTCGGAGGGCGGGCTCGCCTGGATGCGCTGCACCAGGTCGACGATGATCCGTGCCGCCGTCTCCACGTATTTGCCATGATGGCTGGCCAGGGAAACCGCCAGGGACGGCACGCCGAGCAGATAGCCTTCCGTCGCGCCGGCGACGGTACCGGAATAGATGGTGTCGTCGCCCATGTTGGCACCATGGTTGATGCCGGAAATGACCATGTCGGGCTGGTGGTCCAGCATGCCGGTGACGGCAAGGTGCACGCAGTCGGTCGGCGTGCCGTTGACGTAGTAGAATCCGCCCGGAGCCTGTCGCAATATCAGCGGGCGGTCGAGCGTCAACGAGTTCGACGCGCCGCTGCGGTCGCGCTCCGGCGCCACCACCGTGACGTCGGCGCAAGATTTGAGTGCTTCGGCCAGCGCGGCGAGGCCCGGGGCGAAATAACCGTCGTCATTGGAGAGGAGAATGCGCATCAGGGGCGACCTCCATTCCGCATGGACACGATGCGCAGGACAATCATGGGAAGCCAGGTCGAGTCGGACATGGCGACGATTCTACCCAAATCCTTGCCCGGGCGCGCTCGTCTCCGGCCGCGTCAGTCGTATTCGCGCGCGTAGAAGGCATCGAAACTGCTTTGTTCCCCTGCCTGGGCCTCCAGGCGCACCCTCGGGGACAGCTGGTAGAGCACCTTGACCACCTGGTTGAGGCCGTCGACGCTCTGCTCGTAGCTCAGCGTGGCGCGTGAAGACAGGCGCTTGCCGACGCTCACCACCGCACTGCCGAGGTCCTCGCCGTCCCCCGCGCGCACGCCGAACGTGTCGATATGCAGGGCCTCGGCAAGCTGCGCCTGAAAATGGAGCGACTCCGCCTGCGACAGCAGCGCGCCGGCCGCCAGTTGCAACAGGGCGAACTCCTCCTGCCCTCCCGTCTCCAGGCCATGCCCGAGCACCAGCCAGGCGAGCTTCTCCGTGTCCGGCAGCGGCGGATCGGAATACAGCGTCACCTGCGGCCGCTGCACCGTGCCACGCACCTGTACGCCGGCCTTGACCGTCGGCGTCTTGCGCACCGCCAGCACGTCGAGGCCGGGCGCGTCGAGCGGGCCGATGAAGCGCAGCACGCCGCGCTCGATGGCGAGAGTCTGGCCGTAGGCGGCGTAGCGGCCTTCCTCGACCCGGATCGTGCCCTCGCCGCGCAGCCCTTCGTCGCGCGTGAATACGCGCAGCTGTCCACCGAGGCGCACGTCGAGGCCAGCGCCCTTGAACAGGAAGTCGCGTCCCAAGTCGAGCGCGAGGTCGAGCGCGAGCGGCCATGCCCGCGCGCCGCCCCGGTCCGCGGCTGGACGACCGGCGACGATGATGTCGTCGGACAATGCCGGACGCGTCGCTTCCGGCACTTCGAGACGGGCGCGGTCGGTGGTGAGCGTGCCGGCGAGTCGCATGTGCCGCGGGTCGAGCACGAGGTGCGTCGCCCCCGAAACGGTGATGCGACGATCGCTGCGGTTGCTCGCGACGAATTGCTCGAACACCAGGTCGAGGCCGGCCCTGGGGTTGCGCAGTTCGGCCTCGCCACTCACCACCACGCGCCCGCTGCTGCCAGCGAGCGCGCCCCGCGCGACGCGCAGCCGGTCGCCCGCGAGCGCGAGTTCGAGACGTCCGTCGCGGATGAGGACGCCCTCCTCGGGCATGGAAAAACGTATGGCGTCCGCGATGACGCGTCCGTCGACACGCGGCGCGGCAAGGCTGCCGCTGCCGGTGAGTTCGGCGTCGAGGCGCGCGTCGGCGCGCACGCCGAACGGCAGAAAGGGGCGCACCAGGCGCAGGTCGGGCACGTCGAAACGCGCGCGCCAGGCCAGCGGCGCGCTGCGCGGCAGGGTCCAGGATCCGCCGTCGCGCACCAGCGCCGCCGCGCCTTCCGCACGCAGTTGTCCCGCTTCGCTGCTCGCCGCCTCCACGCGCACGGCGATACGGCTCGCCTGGGCGGCCAGGTCGAGCGCCAGCACGCTCAGCCCGGCATCGAGCGCGGGCTCCTCGAAATGGACGTCGCCGGATCTGCGGCGCAACTTCAAGCGGCCGTCGACGCGCTCGCCCACCTGCAGATCCCAGTCGCCGTCGACGCACAGATCCGTGGTGAACGGCAGGGCCGTCGGCAGCAGGGGCTGCAGCGGCGCGAGCGGCAGGTTGACGAGCGCACCGCGGCTGGCGAAGCCCGCCGCGTCGAAGCTGAAATGGGCCGCGCGCAACTGGCCGCCGGCGACGTCGAGGCTCAGCCCGTCGATCTGCTGCCTGCGGCGCGACAAGGCGAGTGCCGCGGGTGCGGCGAGCGTCACCGGCCACCGGCCGTGCAGTTCGGCCTCGGCGAGCTGGCCATGCCAGGTTTGGGCCGCGTCGAGGCCGCCGGCGAGGTTCGCGGTGAGACGCCATTCGCGCAGGCGCGCATCGAGCGCCAGCGCATGCGCGTCGCGCCGTCCCTGCGTGCGGACACGCAGAAAATCCAGCCGCCGGTCGCCGAGCGCAATGCCGCGCGCTTCGACGAGGCCGTTGAAGGATCCGCCCGCATCCGCCTGCAAGTCGAGATCGACGCCGAGCATGTCGGCCGCCAGTTCCCCGGGCAGCCGCAGGCCGCTGCCGGACAGTCGCGCGACGATCTGCGGGCGCTCCGGTTCGCCGGCAAGATGGCCATGGCCAGTGGCGCGCCCGCCAAGCCCAAAGCCCAGCCGCGCCAGCGCCGGCGCGTCGATTTCCCAATCGAGGCGGTCGCCGCTGCGCCCGTACGCGCCCTTCGCGCGCGCCCGATTGCCGGCCAAGTCGACGTCGAGGTCGGCGTCGGCGAGGTGCGCGTCGGCGTAGCGCAAGCGCCCCCGTCCGCGCACCAGGCGGCCCTCCAGGTCGCCCGGCGGCAGGGTGAACTGCGCCGTCAGCCGCGCGGCCGGCGCCAGGGCGCCGCTTGCCTCGCCTCGCAGATTGAGGCGTCCGTGCGGAAACCTGCCGAAGCGCGCGGGGTTGATCCGCGCGGCGTCGAACACGATCTCGAATGCACGCGCGGCGTCGAGCCGCAGGTTCCCGTGCGCGTCGAGCCGTCCGGCCTGGCCCTGGAAGCTTGCGTTCTCGAGACGCAGCATGGCGTCGGCATGGCGCAGGCTGAAACGGCCCCGTCCCCAGGATTCACGCACTTCGGCATCGACTGTCTGCTGCGTCGCATCGCCCGCCAGCCGCAGTGTCGCGGCAAGACGCGTCGCGTACAGCGCGCGATGCAGGCCGGCAAGGTCGAGGCGGGGCGAGGCGAGATCGAGAACCACGCGGCCGTCGCGCCAGCTGCCATCGCCGGCGAGCTTGCCGGCGGCGCCGAGATCGATCGCCAGTTCGCTGAACGCCGCCGCCGCGAGGTCGCCGAACACCGCGCCGGTCATGCTGGCGAGCGGCAGGCGCCGCTGGTCCAGCCTGCCGGCCATGCGGTTCACCAGGCTGAAACTGCCGAGCAGCCGCTCGCCAGACTGTTCCTCGAATACCCCGGAGAAGGCGAAATCGGCCGCTGGCGCGTCCGCCGCGAAAAGCCGCGGATCGAGACCCTCACCCGCCACCACCAGGCGCGGCAGGCGCATCGCGGCGAACGGTGCCGCCTCCCCCTGCGCGAACAGGCGCATGCCGGCCGCCGTCGCGTCGAGGCGGAAATGCGGCGCCGCGAGCGTCCCGTCCAGCGCAAGCCGCGCGGCGAGCGGCACCGCCGCGTGGCTTGCGGCGTCGAGCCTGGCCTGCAGGACGAACGGCGCATCCTTGGCGATGTCCAGTTCGCCGGCGACGTCGGCCCAGGGCGTTTGCACCTGCGCACCGCTCAGCCGGTAGCGCGCGCCGTCGCCGTCGAGACGGCCGCGCAGACCGCGCAGCAGCAGCATCTGCCCCGCGTCGACCCATTCCAGCCGCGCCAGCTCGAGCGTACCCACCGTGACGTCGACCGGCAGACGCAGCGTTGCCGGCAATTCCGGCGGCGGCGTGTCCCGTTCCGTCACCGTCACCCGCAGCACCTGCGCCGCCAACGAATCGACTTCGAGACGCCGCTGCATCAGCGCACGCGGCTGCCACTCGAGGCGCAGATTCTCGATCTCGATCCGCTGCGTATCGGTGACGATCCCCAGCCAGCGGACCGAGAGCGGTACGCCGAGGTGGCCGTCGATCCCCTCCACGTCCACCCTGCCGCCGCTGGCCGCCGCGAGATGCGTCACCAGCCAGCGAAAGCCTTCGGGGGTGGCGAGGAGCCAGGCGCTGCCGCCCACGAGTGTGGCCAGCAGCGCAAGCGCGCCAAGCGCCGTCCATGCCCAGCGCCTCAAAACGACACCCCCAGCGAGAAATGCAGGCGCAATGCCCGGGTGTCCTCACCCCAGGCGAGATCGAGGTTGATCGGCCCCACCGGCGACCGATAGCGCGCTCCGACGCCGACGCCGTACACCGGCGTGAGGCTGCCCGGCGCATCGGCCGCATCGCCGGCGTCGACGAACACGGCGGCGCCCCAGGTCCCGTCGAAGAAATGGTTGGCCTCGATGCTGGCCGTGACGAGATGGCGCACCGAGGCCACCCCGCCTTCCAGCGTGCGGCCCAGGCTCTGGTAGGCATAGCCGCGCACCGAATTGTCGCCGCCGGCACGAAACAGGAAATCGGTAGGAATGCCGCTGCGCGTCTCGGCCAGCACGCTGCCGACTTCGCCCCGCATGACCAGTCGGCCGCGCTGGCCAAGCGGCAGGTAATGCACATGGCGTGCGTACAGGCGCAGGAAACTGGTGTCGGACAGCAGTGCCGCTCCGGCGCCACCCGCCTGCAGGGTCGTGACGTAGCCGCGTCGCGGATAGAACGCACGGCCGACGGCCCGTTTCGTCCAGGCGTAGTTCGCGGTCAAGGCCTGGTTGCGCACGCTCGGGACATTGCCCACGCTCTGGGTCTCGGTCTGGTACTGCAGCGCCAGCGTGGTCTCGATCGCCCCTTCCTTGCGGTTGCGCTTGGCCGCCACGAGCCAGGCATCGGTCTCCTGGCCCTCGATGTCCTCGTGCCGCAGCTGCGCGCCGAGGCTGTTTTCGTAGCCCTTGCGATTGCGCGGCCAGGCAAGTTCCGCCGTACCGGTCTGGCGGTCCGTCTCCAGGCGTGTATCGAGTCGAAGCCTCAGCCCGCGTCCGGCAATGTTGCGCGACAGCCAGCCGCCCTGCACCCGCGCCCCGGTGTCCGTGCTGACACCGGCTCCCACGCTGAACAGCTTTTCCGGTCGTTCGACGAGCTCGATCTCGATCGGTACCGCCGCCGCGTGCGCCGGCTCGGGATCGATGCGTAGCGTCGCCTGCGTGTAATAGTCGCTGCCTTCCAGCGCGAGCTGGTAATCGAGCAGGTCCTGCTGTCGGTAGGGCTTGCCGGGCTTCAGCGGGCTGAGATGGCGCGCGATGGATTCCGGATAGCGTGCATGGCCATGGATGACCGGCTCGCCGTAGAAGAACGCGGGTCCGCTGTCCACCGTCAGCTCGAGATCCGCCGCCTGCGCGGCGGGATCGATGCGTGCCGTGCTCGCCGTCAGCCGTGCGGCCGGATAGCGCACCGCCAGCAAGGGGCGCAGCAGCGCCGCTTTCGCCACGTCCCAATCGGCCTGGCGGAACGCGTCCCCCACGCGCAGGCCGAATGCGCGTTCGACACGCGTGCGGGCCGCCGCGTTCTCCACCGCCAGTGCGCCCGCGAACACGATCCTTACGCTGCGCACCTGTGTGCGGGGCCCCGAGGCGACCGCGTAGCGCAGTACCTGCGTTTCACCCGTTCCAGTCAGTGTGCTCGTGATGCGCGGCGAAAAATAACCCTCCGTCGCCAGTAATTCGCGTGCCGTCTGCAGGCTTACGTCGCGCAGCCGCGCCACTTCCGCGTCGTCCAGCGGCTCGCCGAGGCGCGCGGCGCGCGCCGCTTCCAGATGCCGTTCCAGCAGCGTCCCGAGGCCGTCCGGCGCGTCGATTTCGACCGTGAGGGCGTGCACCGGCAACGCGAGAAGCGCGGCAAGCAGCGAGAGCGATTGGATGGCGCGCAAAAGCAAGACAATCCGCGTGGCAACGAAGATCGTGCCATTTTAGTGCGCCGCCCGGCGGAACGCGTGCCTCGTCCTCGCTGCGTGGCGCCATCCCCTCATTCACCGCATCCGGGGAATGCACGCCACCGAAGTCGTGGATGCCTGGCCCACATCGCGCATCCCGCCAGGCCGGAACGCGGAGAGCGCATCGTTCCGCCCTCTCCGTGCCCGCGCAGATTACGCCTTTTCGAACCTGAACGCCCCACCCGCGGCATCGACGCGAATCGTGTCCTTCGGCGCGAAGCGGCCGGAGAGGATCTCCTTCGCCAGCGGGTTTTCGATCTGGTTCTGGATCGCGCGCTTGAGGGGACGCGCGCCGTACACCGGGTCGAAGCCGGCCTTGGCGATTTCGGCGAGCGCGGCGGCGGTGACGTCGAGCGTCATTTCCATCTGCGCGACGCGCGCTTCCAGGGCCTTCAACTGGATCTTCGCGATGCTGGCGATGTGCGCCTCGCCGAGCGCGTGGAACACGACGACCTCGTCGATGCGGTTGATGAACTCGGGGCGGAAATAGGACTTCACCTCGCCCAGCACGGCAAGCTTGATGACCTGGTAGTCGTCGCCGGCCATCGACTGGATCATCTGGCTGCCGAGGTTGGACGTCATCACGATGACGGTGTTGCGGAAGTCCACGGTGCGGCCCTGGCCGTCGGTCAGGCGGCCGTCGTCGAGCACCTGCAGCAGCACGTTGAACACGTCGGGATGCGCCTTCTCGACCTCGTCCATGAGGATCACGCTGTACGGCTTGCGGCGCACCGCCTCGGTGAGATAGCCGCCCTCCTCGTAGCCGACGTAGCCGGGCGGCGCGCCGATGAGGCGTGCCACGGAATGCTTTTCCATGAACTCGCTCATGTCGACGCGCACCATGTGGTCGGCGGAGTCGAACAGGTATTCCGCGAGCGTCTTGCACAGTTCGGTCTTGCCCACGCCGGTGGGACCGAGGAAGAGGAAGGAGCCCAGGGGACGGTTGGGATCGCTCAAGCCCGCGCGCGAACGGCGGATCGCGTCCGACACCACGCGCACCGCCTCGTCCTGGCCGACGACGCGCTGGTGCAGCTTGTCTTCCATGTGCAGCAGCTTGTCGCGTTCGCCCTGCATCATCTTGGCCACGGGAATGCCCGTGGCGCGCGACACGACCTCGGCGATCTCCTCGGCACCGACCTGGGTGCGCAGCAGCTTGAACTCGGTTTTCTCGTCGCCGGATTCCGCGTGCTTGAGCTGCGCTTCGAGCTGCGGCAGCTTGCCGTACTGGATTTCGGCGAGCTTGTCGTACTGCCCCTTGCGCTGCAGGTCGGCCATCTCGCCGCGCAGGCGGTCGATTTCTTCCTTGATGTGCGCGCTGCCCTGCACCTGCGCCTTCTCGGCCTTCCACACTTCTTCCAGATCGGCGTATTCACGGCCGAGGCGCTCGATCTCCTCTTCCAGCAGCGCCAAACGCTTCTGCGACGCCTCGTCGGTTTCCCGCTTCACCGCCTCGCGCTCGATCTTCAGCTGGATGATGCGGCGATCGAGCTTGTCCATCGATTCCGGCTTGGAGTCGATCTCCATCTTGATGCGCGCCGCCGCCTCGTCGACGAGGTCGATCGCCTTGTCGGGCAGGAAGCGGTCGGTGATGTAGCGGTGGCTCAACTCGGCGGCGGCGACGATCGCCGGGTCGGTGATGTCGACGCCGTGGTGCAGCTCGTAGCGTTCCTGCAGGCCGCGCAGGATGGCGATGGTCGATTCGACCGAGGGCTCGTCGACCAGCACCTTCTGGAAGCGGCGCTCCAGCGCGGCGTCCTTCTCGATGTACTTCCTGTATTCGTCCAGCGTGGTCGCGCCGATGAGATGCAGTTCGCCGCGGGCGAGCGCGGGCTTCAGCATGTTGCCGGCGTCGATCGCGCCCTCGGCCTTGCCGGCGCCGACCAGCGTGTGGATTTCGTCGAGGAACACGATGTAGCGGCCCGCATCCATGGCGAGTTCCTTCAGCACCGCCTTCAGGCGTTCCTCGAATTCGCCGCGATATTTTGCGCCCGCCAGCAACGCGGCCAGATCGAGCACCAGCACGCTCTTGCCCTTCAGCGTTTCCGGGACTTCATCGTTGATGATGCGCTGCGCGAGGCCCTCGACGATGGCGGTCTTGCCGACACCCGGCTCGCCGATCAGCACCGGGTTGTTCTTGGTGCGGCGCTGCAGGATCTGGATCGAGCGGCGAATCTCGTCGTCGCGCCCGATCACCGGGTCGAGCTTGCCTTCGCGCGCACGCTGGGTGAGGTCGAGCGTGTATTTCTTCAATGCCTCGCGCTGGCCTTCGGCTTCCTGCGATTGCACGCCCTCGCCGCCGCGCACGGCATCGATGGCGGATTGCAGTGCCGCTTTCTGCGCCCCGTGCTGCGCCAGCAGGCGCCCGGTCTCACCCTTGTCGTCGAGTACGGCCAGCAAAAAAAGCTCGGATGCGATATAGGCGTCGCCGCGCTTCATGGCTTCCTTGTCGGTGAGATTCAGCAGATTGTTGAGATCGCGCGAAATGCTCACCTCGCCGCCCTGCCCCTCCACCCGCGGCAAGCGGGACAGTGCCTGCGTCAGCGATGCCTTCAGCGCCGGCACCTGCACGCCGGCACGCCCGAGAATCGCGCCCGCGCCGCCACCCTCCTGGTTCAGAAGCGCCAACAGCAGGTGCTGCGGCTCGATGTAGGCGTGGTCGCCGGCGACGGCCAGGCTCTGGGCGTCGGAAAAGGCCTGCTGGAACTGGGTGGTGAGCTTGTCGAAACGCATGACTGGCCTCTAGGGTATATTGAATGCCTTCCAAGTAGGGTCGCCTCCGCCGTTTTCAACCCGCCATGTCCGATTTGTTGCTCGCCTCCGTCGACGCCGACGTCGCCCGCGCGCTCGCCGAGGACGTCGGCAGCGGCGACCTGACGGCCCATCTCGTTCCCGCCGCGCAGACGGCGCGCGCCCGCGTGATCGTTCGCGAGGCCGCGGTGATTGCCGGCCGGCCGTGGTTCGACGCCTGCTTTCGCACGCTCGACCCCGCATGCGCCATCGACTGGAGGATCGCCGAAGGCGGCCAGGCCGCGCCCGGCGACGTGCTGGTGGAAATCGCCGGCAATGCCCGCGCGCTGCTCACCGCCGAGCGCCCGGCGCTGAACTTCCTGCAGACGCTGTCCGCGGTCGCCACCGCGACCCGCTCCTGCGTCGACGCGGTGGCCGGCACGCACGCCGCCATCCTGGATACCCGCAAAACCCTGCCCGGCCTGCGCCTCGCACAGAAATACGCGGTACGCACGGGCGGCGGGCAGAACCAGCGCATCGGCCTGTTCGACGGCATTCTCATCAAGGAAAACCACATTGCCGCAGCCGGCGGCATCAAGCCGGTACTGGATGCGGCGTTCGCACTCGCCAGCGGCACGGTCAGCGTGCAGATCGAGGTGGAGACGCTCGACCAGCTGGCCCAAGCGCTGGATGCCGGCGCAACCCTCATCCTGCTCGACAACTTCGGCCTCGACGCCCTGCGCGAGGCGGTGCGTCTCGCCGCCGGTCGGGCGCAGCTGGAGGCCTCCGGCAACGTCACCCTGCAAACCGTGCGCGCCGTGGCGGAAACCGGCGTCGACCGCATTTCCATCGGCGGGCTCACCAAGCACGTCCGCGCGGTCGATCTGTCGCTGCGCATACAGCCCGATCCTTGATGCGCGGCGCGCGTCAGGCGGCCCGTTCCAGCCAGGTCAGCGCGGCCATGCGGCCGGTGACGCCGTCGCGGCGATAGGAAAAGAAGGCATCCGCCTCGCCGAAGGTGCAGCGCGCACCGCCATGCACCGCGTGCACGCCGACCGCACCGAGGCGCAGGCGCGCCAGCGCGTAGAGGTCCGCCAGCCATTTGCCCGGCGCATGGGAAACGAAAGCGGATGCGGCCGCGGCATGCTGGGCGACGAAAGCCGCGCGCACCTCGTCGCCCACCTCGAATGCCCGCGGGCCGATCGCCGCGCCCATCCAGGCAAGAATCTCTCCCGGCGGCACCCGCATCGCGGCCACCGTCGCCTCCAGCACCCCCGCCGCCAGTCCGCGCCAGCCGGCGTGCGCCGCGGCGACGACGCGCCCCGCCCGGTCGCAGAGCAGCACCGGCAGGCAATCCGCGGTGAGTACCGCGCACACCCGCCCCGCCGCGCGGGCCACGCACGCGTCCGCCCGGTAATCCGTGTCGCACCCCAGTTCAACCACGCGCGTACCATGCACCTGCGTGAGCCAGGCCGGCTCGGCGGGAAGCAGCGCACCCAGTTGCGCGCGATTGGCCGCGACATGGGCCGGATCGTCGCCGACGTGGTCGCCGAGGTTGAAACTCGCCCAGGGCGCCCGGCTCACGCCGCCCACGCGCGTGGTCATGCACGCCCGCACGTGCACCGGCGCCGGCCAGTCGGGACGAATCAGGTCGACGCTGTGGCTCACTATTGAGGCGGCACGAAGAAGTTTGAAACCGTATCGGTTTGCAAGAGCTTCAGGGATGGACAGAGTCGTTGAGCCGCCTCAATAGAACGCTGTTTTAATTGGTTATTGCTTCGGCTCATTCACCTTCCCGACCTTGCAATATCGAATCAATATCGAATCGGATTACCCCGCCACTTCAAACTTCAGATGGCCGAATCAATAACTATTCTGGCGCAGCGCGTCGAGCAGGGCAGCGAAATCCGCAGGCAGCGGACATTCCCAGTGCATCGCCGCGCCGGTGCGCGGGTGCGCGAGACCGAGCCGCTCCGCGTGCAGCGCCTGGCGCGGAAAGGGGATTTTCAGATGGCTGCGCCGGCTCGCCGCATAGACTTTCTCGCCGACCAGGGGATGACCGACGTGTTGCATGTGCACGCGAATCTGATGCGTGCGCCCGGTCTCCAGCGAACAGCGCAGCAGGGTCACACCCGGAAAGCGCTCGACCACCTCGTAATGCGTGATCGCTTCCTTGCCCATGCTGTGCACCGCGCGCCGGGTGCGATTGAACGGGTCGCGCGCCAGTGGCGCGTTGATCGTGCCGGCGCGGTCGATCTCGCCGTACACCAGGGCGAGGTATTCGCGCTTGACGGTGCGCGCCTGCAACTGGCGCACGAGATCGGTGTGCGCCTGCAGCGTCTTGGCGACGACCAGCAAGCCGGAGGTGTCCTTGTCGAGCCGATGCACGATTCCCGCACGCGGCAGTTCGGCAGCCTGCGGCAGGCGATGCAGCAAGGCATTGAGCAGCGTGCCGCGCGGATTGCCGCTGCCCGGATGCACCACCAGGCCGACCGGCTTGTTGATCACCAGCAGCAGAGGATCCTCGAACACCACGTCGAGCGGGATGGCCTCCGGCGCATCGGGCGTGGCGCCCGGCTCCGCGTCGACCTCGACGCGCACCGATTCGCCGCCGCTGACTTTCATCTTCGTCGTGCCCCAGCCCTCGTCCACCGCCACCCTGCGCGCGCGAATCCAGTTCTGGATGCGGTTGCGCGAGAATTCCGGCAACAGCGTCGACAGGGCCTGGTCCAGACGCCGCCCGCCCTGCTCGTTCGGGATGACGAGCTCGCGGACGTCGGCCTCCCGATTTACCTTATAATCGCCTGTCGACACGCCCTCGTCTCGTTTCATGCTCACGCGAAATCCATCTGGTTGCAATGCATCCACTCCGGTGACGGTGCTCAGGCGGACCTGCGCCACCGTACTCATGGCCGCCATGCTCGCGCTTGGCGGCTGCAGCCTGCTGTCCAGCACCAAGGACGAGACCGCGGGCTGGTCCGCCCAGAAGCTCTACGCCGAAGCCAAGGATAATCTAAACGGCGGCAACTACGAACGCGCCGTCAAGCTGTTCGAAACCCTCGAATCGCGCTATCCCTTCGGACGCTATGCCCAGCAGGCACAATTAGAAATCGCCTACGCCTATTACAAGGACAACGAACCGATCTCCGCGATTGCCGCCTGCGACCGCTTCATCAAGCTGCACCCCAACCACCCTAACGTCGATTACGCCTATTACCTGAAGGGCCTGGCGAATTTCAACGACGACCTCGGCCTGCTCGGTAACCTCGTCGACCAGGACATGTCCGAACGCGACCCGCGCGCCGCACGCGACGCCTTCCTCGCGTTCAAGGAGCTGGTCACGCGCTTTCCCGACAGCAAATATGCGTCGGACTCGTCCGCGCGCATGAAATATCTGGTCAACGCGCTGGCCAGCCACGAAGTCCACGTCGCCAAATACTACATCAAGCGCAAGGCCTGGGTTGCCGCCGCCAACCGCGCCAAGGAAGTGGTACAGACCTATCCCGAGGCCCCTGCCACCGAGGAAGCGCTGGCCATCATGGTGGTCGCCTACGACAGCCTCCAGCTCAACGAACTGCGCGACGATGCACACCGCGTGCTGCAAATGAATTTCCCCAACAGCAAGTACGCCAAGGGGATTTCCACCGAAGGCAAGGCCTGGTATCGCTTCTGGTAGGCGGCGCGGGGTGGGCTGTGGAGTGGGGTGGGCCGTTCAGCCCTCGCCTCGGTACAGCATGGGTTTGAAAAAGGAAGGCAAGAGGAAAGACCTGACCCCGTGTTTTCACGCGTTTTCACGGTACTTTGGAGGACTATAGTCGGTGTCACCACGACGCCGCTTCCTCATGCTACCGGGGCGAACGGACAATTCCCCGGACGGGACTTCAACCCGCTAGATTTACTGCTGTTACTGCAAACATTCAAACTCGATTTCGCGGGTAACATGAAGGGGAAATCGGGGAAAATCGAGTCTGACCCCATTTTCTGTTGCTTTTGGAAATAAGAAGAACAACTCATCGTCGCTTTGCGGGAAGCCGCAAATGAGCTGAATGTCTTTCTCGGCGACAGGGCGATGAGTCAGTGACATGCTTCAAGCAATCTAACGTCCAAGCTCAGGGGTGCGCCGCTTGCGGCGCGTCCCGCTGGAGCGCAGTGTTAGGCTGCTGGCTTGCCATATGCCCTCTCAACCTTTGCGACCCTGAGTGCATAGTGTTCATACCACTCACGCTTGCCCATTTCTTGTGCGGCCAAGTGCTCAACATTGGCTTTCCAGTCGGAAATAGCCTCCGGAGAGGACCAGTATGAAACGGTGATGCCAAAGCCATCAGAGCCACGAACACTTTCAGCACCAAGAAACCCAGGCTGCTGAGCAGCAAGCTCCACCATTTTTTCAGCCATTTTTCCGTAGCCGCCGTCACCATCTGTTCGTTGAGATGAAAAAATCACCGCGTAATACGGAGGGGCGGGTGTTTGAGCGAATGAAGAAGAGGTACTCATGGTGGTGGCCTAACGCTTGAGTTAAGCCGCGAGTTAAGCCGCGCCGCGAAGCGGCGTCGGCTTGAATGAATTGTTATGCCTCATAGTGGGCGCGCGGCAATCGGTACAGGCAATGCAAGCGCAGCGAACTCCCTTCAGGCACTTGAGGATGCTCAAAGGTGCCCGACTCGCACATGTTGAGCCTTTCCATAACTGCCCGAGACTTGAAATTTCCAACTGCTGTGAAGGACACGATTTCGCTTAGTCCGAGGGACGTGAAACCGACGCAGAGCGCTCCCCGCGCAGCCTCAGAAGCTAATCCTTTGCCCCAATGCGAAAAGGAAAGGCGCCAACCGATTTCCACGCAGGGCGAGAAAGGAAGCTCAGCGGATGGAGTGTGCAAGCCGACGAACCCGATGAACTCGCGAGAAGCTTTGAACTCAGCAGCCCAAAAGCCCCAGCCACGCTCTCGAATCAAAGTCTCGCAACGATCAGCCATTGCATCACTTTCGGCGTGTGTAAGCCGCGAGGGAAAGAACTCCATTACCCTTGGGTCTGCGTTGAGGGCGGTAAACGGCTCACGGTCAGCAGGCGTCCACTGCCGTAAGAAAAGGCGCTCAGTTTCGAACTCAATGAGGTCAGTCATTTGCTACAGAACCGGTGAGTGAAGACGCATAACACCTGAGTTAAGCCGTGCCACGAAGCGGTATCGGCTTGAATGAATTGTTAGGTGCCATAGACCGCAGACACCCGGTTGGCAAGCCTGAAATACTCGAACTCATGCAAGTGTACCAGACGATCTGACCGCCGGGGGCGTGCGGATGTGTCTGTGTACATGTAGATATGAAGCCGACCCACCGGCTGCTGCTGAGCATGAACACGTAGCTCGGTAGGCGACATGAGCCAAATGCTCTCGCTGGAGAGGTCAACGAGTGCCACGTAGTGGGCTGGCGTGTCACTCGGAACCCACCAATCAAGCGCGAGCTTGCCCTTGCCGCCGCCGGGCTTGGATTGGAGATTGGTCTTGACCTGCAAAGTGATTGGATGAGGCAGCTTTGGCGAGTACGTGGCAAGGTCTATGCCTGTGTCAGTGCTCATTGGCGCGGACTCAATGCCACGGAGAAGAAGCTGGTATTGCACCAGCAACTCGCCGCACTTTCCGATCTGTGCTTTGGCTAACGACATACTTTCCAATGGCACCTAACGTTTAGCTTGAGGGGCGCGGAGACAGCAAGCGAAGCTTGCTGTCGGAACGTCCCTCTCGAAGCGCCTGTTAGGCGTAGCCATAGATGCCGCCGCGAAGCTCAACATCAAAATCACCCACCCAAGTGGTACCGTGCCCAGCCACATACTCGCGAGTAACTTCTGTTGATTTTCTTCGGACAATGGCCTTGCCGCGAAGAGCGGAGATCCCTGAAGTTTGAGGACTGGCTTCACTCTCGGATAGTTCGAAATCGTCCTTGGAGTATCCCGCATCTGCAATGGAGAGCCAGAAATCTTCAATTTCACTTTCGTCGAGTAGCGCCATTCTTGTCTTTCCTTGAACTGTCAGCGTCCAATCCACCCACGAGAGCCACCATACTGGTCGTAGATATTTCCATTGCTGTCAACTCGGCCACGGGAACCACCGTATTGGTCGTACATGTTCCCGTTATTGTCGATTCGCCCACGGTAGCCGCCGTACTGGTCATATAAGTTCTGATCTGCGTATGCAGCTGACGAGCCAACCAAAATCAGGCCAACGATGAATTTCAGAAATTTCATGGTATTTCTCCTTTCGTAAGCGGCAGAGAGGGCACCACCGCAACGCCTCACGTGGAGGTCACCGGCGCTACGCGGTTTTATCGCGCAGCGTCCGGTGGACCACAGGGTTGGGTTTCCGGATGAATATCAGTGATGCGTGCATATGTGATCTTTGCAGCCGGTATGCCGAACTTGGAAAACGCCTCATTCAAAAGAGGAATCTTCGTTTCGTCATGGTAGGAGACAATCCAATGAGGGCTGTACACTTTGGTGTTCTCGGCAATAAGTGAGAAGTACGGCCAGTCCACCTCAGAGAGCGAATGCCCAAGAACGCAGATGCGTTTTACGTCCGACATAGAATCAAAAAAAGCTTGGTGGGCTGAGATAACACAGTGGCGCAGGCCGGAAGGATCAGTACAGCCATTAGAAATACTTGCCTTATCATAAGTCTCCCGAGAAGAAATGGGGTCAGACTCGAGAAGAAATGGGGTCAGACTCGATTTTCGAGTGCTTCTGCGTGTTGCCTGCCCACCCTAGCTCCCAGTGCGAAAAGAGCAAAAATCGAGTCTGACCCCATTTTCCCAAAGCAAAAAGGAAAGACCCTAATCCGGACCCTGATTCGCGGTCGGAGCACCAAGCGCGCTCACGCTGCCAGCGAATGCCCCTGCGTCTGGTCACCAATCCCCATCAGCAAACCTTCCACGCTGATATCCTCGTCCAGCGCCTCCCAGTGCAGGCCTGTGCCGTTACCCGACATTTCATATCGCATGCGCTGCTCCGGCGTTGCTCGCAGCAGCCGCGGAAAATAGGCCAAGGGTATGCCAAGCTTACGACCGTCCGACAGGTCCACCCACATCATCGATTCATCGAAGTCGAGCCTAGTCGCCGAAATGTTCATGCCATGCCCTTTCAATCTCGTCTCTGCGCATTTCCACGATCTGCACCAACCTGTTCACTTCCTTGCCGCTGAAGCCCTGATTGTTCGCAAGGCCGGCCGCGCTCATCCAGAACTTCGCACGGTTACCATCCTTGCGGACATGAACGTGAATCGGTTCCCGAGGATTGCCTTCGTTCGAGAAGAAGAAAAAACGATACCCCTCAATCTGGAAGATGGTCGGCATGGCTGCATGTTAGCGCATCAAGAAGAAATGGGGTCAGACTCGATTTTCGAGTGCTTCTGCGTGTTGCCTGCCCACCCTAGCTCCCAGTGCGAAAAGAGCAAAAATCGAGTCTGACCCCAGCTTCTGGGAACAACGGGGGACGGACGCCATACTCGCCATCACCATAGCACCCGACACCGAAATCCCGCAAAAAGCGTATCAAGCGTCACCAGCACGGCTTTTTCCAGATCGGCCTGCGCTGCCAGCATGCGGTCGAACGGATCGCGATGCTCGCTTGAATACGTGCCGGCTTTCAGGCTGTGCAGGTAGCTGATGGGCAGGTGCGTGAAGCCGTCCGCTGCCACCAGTTCATTGTACCGATCGAGGGCCTGGGCGGCGTGCGGCAATTTTCCGAGCCGGTGTTTAGTGGCGATTTCCCAAGCGCTGGCTGCACTGACCAGCACCTGGTTACCGTCATCGGCTATCGCTTGCCGGGCTGCCAGGGATAGCTTGGGATCGTCGGTCCACCACCACAACAGCACGTGGGTATCGAGCAGGAGCTTCAAGACTTTTCCCAGGCATCAAGCTCGGCCTCGGGCAGGGGCTCGAAAAACGCCTCGTCGATGTGCCCGGCCAGCCTGCCGGGCATGCGCTTGGGCTTTTCCTGCTGCGCCAGCGGCACCATGCGCGCATAGGGCTTGCCCGCTTTCGACAGGATGATTTCCTGGCCGGCGTGTGCCTGTTCCAGCAATCGGGAAAACTGGGTTTTGGCTTCGTGGACGTTGACGGTAATGGTCATGGCAAGCCTTCATGGACTAACTTGTGGACTAAGTTTACCCCCTAAGAACGCTCCCCGCAAGTCTGCGTCCCGCGGGCGATCAAACCCGGTTCGTCGCCTGCCACATCGTATCCACCGGGCAACGGGTGACAAATCGCGTTTCAGGCCTTCCGCTTCAACTCGCAATGCAGGCCCGCGCGGGCAGTCAGCGCCACCAGCCAGGCTGAACTTGCCTTTTTTCCGTGTATGAGATCGGACACGCGGGATCGGCTGATCCCCGGCACCGGAGCGACGGGCGTCCGCCGCGTTCAGATCGCCGCTTCGCCCGATTCGCCGGTGCGGATGCGCACCACCTGCTCGACGTCGGTGACGAAAATCTTGCCGTCGCCGATCTTGCCGGTGCGCGCCGCGCCGATGATCGATTCCACCACCCGTTCCACCAGATCGTCGGCCGCGACGATCTCCACTTTCACCTTGGGCAGGAAATCGACGACGTATTCGGCGCCGCGATAAAGCTCGGTATGGCCTTTCTGGCGGCCGAAGCCCTTGACTTCGGTGACGGTCAGGCCGGTGACGCCGATCTCCGACAGGGCTTCGCGCACTTCGTCGAGCTTGAATGGCTTGATGATGGCTTCGATTTTTTTCATGGCGGGTCTCCGTCAATCGGGTTGGGTGTTGCGTTTGCTTCCCTTTCTCATGCTCCTCTCCCGCGCGCGGGAGAGGAGCATGAGGTGGGCGCAATCCTGCAATATGCGGGGTACTCGGCTAGGCAAGGTCGGGGCGGTATTTCGACGTGATGGGATAGCGGCGGTCCTTGCCGAAATTGCGCGGGGTGATGCGTGGGCCGGGCGGCGCCTGGCGGCGCTTGTATTCGGCGAGATCGATCATGCGGATGACGCGCCTGACCGTGGCGGCGTCGAATCCCAGCGCGACGATGTCGGCCGCGGCGAGGTCGCGCTCGACATAGGCTTCGAGGATGGCGTCGAGCACGTCGTAGGGCGGCAGGCTGTCCTGGTCGGTCTGGTCGGGACGCAGTTCGGCGGAGGGCGGACGCTCGATGATGCGCTGCGGGATCACGGCGCCGCGGCGGTTGCGCAGATGCGCGAGACGATACACCCGCGTCTTGGTCACGTCCTTCAGCACCGCGAAGCCACCGGCCATGTCGCCGTAGAGGGTGGCATAGCCGGTCGCCATCTCGCTCTTGTTGCCGGTGGTCAGCACCAGGGTACCGAACTTGTTGGACAGCGCCATCAAGAGCGTGCCGCGCGCGCGCGCCTGGAGATTTTCTTCGGTGGTATCGGCCGGCAGCCCTGCGAACGCGCCGGCAAGCTGTCCGACGAAGGCGTCGTAGATCGGCCGGATCGTGATCTCGGAATAATGCACGCCGAGCCGCCGCGCCATGTCGCGCGCATCCTCGACGCTGATCGACGCGGTGTAATCCGACGGCATCATCACCGCGTGCACACGCTCCGGGCCGATGGCGTCAGCGGCGATCGCCAGCACCAGCGCCGAATCCATTCCGCCGGAAAAACCGAGATGCACACCGCGGAAGCCATTCTTGCCGACATAGTCGCGCACCGCCAGCACCAGCGCGTCGTACACCGCCGCATCCTCGTCCGGCAGCGCGTGTCGCGGGCCGGCACAGGTGCCGTCGCCGAGTTCGAGATGGAACACGCCTTCCTGCCACGCCGGACATTGCGCCGCCACGGCGCCGTCACCGTCGAGCGCAAACGAGGCGCCGTCGAACACGAGCTCGTCCTGCCCGCCCACCAGATTCGCGTAGACGACCGGCAGGCCGGTTTCGACCTGCCGCGCGCACGCCACCGCCAGGCGCTCGCGTTCCTTGTTGAGGTGATACGGCGAGGCGTTCGCCACCAGCAGCCAGTCGGCGCCGGCTTCCATCGCGCGTGTCGCCGGCCCGTGTTCCCAGATGTCGCCGCAGATGTTGAGGCCGAAACGCAGTCCGCCGCATTCGAAGACGCAGGGCGCCTCACCACTGTCGAACACGCGCCGCTCGTCGAACACGGAGTGGTTCGGCAAATGATGCTTGCGGTACACCGTCTCGATGCGCCCGCCGCGCAGCACGGCCGCGGCATTGAACAGGCCGTCGTCGCCGCGCTCGGGATAGCCGACCACCAGCGCCAGTTCGCGCGGCGCCGTCGCGGCGAGCTCCGCCACCGCCGCGGCGCACGCCGCGGCGAAATCGCGCCGCAGCACCAGATCCTCGGCCGGGTAGCCGCACATCGACATCTCCGGCGTGAGCAGCAACTGCACGCCGGCGTCGTGCGCCGCCCGCGCCGCTGCAAGCAGCCGCCCGCCGTTGCCGGCGATATCGCCGACGACGAGATCGAGCTGGGCGATGCCGAGTTTCATGCAGCCAAGCTCAGCGCGCCGCCAGCGCCTGCCGCACCGCCTCGCCCAATCCCGCCGGGCTTTGCGCCACCACCACGCCGGCCGCTTCCAGCGCGCGGATCTTGGCTGCCGCGGTGCCGGCGCCGCCGGCGATGATGGCGCCGGCGTGGCCCATGCGCTTGCCCTTGGGGGCGGTGCGCCCGGCGATGTAGGCGGCGACCGGTTTCTTCATGTTGGAGCGGATGAATTCGGCGGCCTCTTCCTCGCGGCTGCCGCCGATCTCGCCGACCAGGATGACCGCTTCGGTCTGCGGGTCGGCCTCGAACAGTTCCAGGCAGTCGATGAAATCGAGTCCCTTGATCGGGTCGCCGCCGATGCCGACGCAGGTCGACTGGCCCAGTCCCTGCAGCGTGGTCTGGTGCACCGCCTCGTAGGTGAGCGTGCCGGAACGCGAAACGATGCCGATGCTGCCCTTCTGGTGGATGGCGCCGGGCATGATGCCGATCTTGCATTCGCCCGAGGTGATGACGCCGGGGCAGTTCGGGCCGATGAGCCTGGCACCGTTGGCGCGCAGCGCGGCCTTGACGTTCAGCATGTCCAGCACGGGAATGCCCTCGGTGATGCAGACGATGACCTCGATGCCCGCATCCGCCGCCTCGAGGATGGAATCGGCTGCGAACGCGGCGGGCACGTAGATCATCGTCGCCTGCGCGCCGGTTGCGCGCACCGCGTCGCGCACGGTGTCGAACACCGGGAGGCCGAGATGCGTCTGCCCGCCCTTGCCGGGGGTGATCCCGCCGACCATCTGCGTGCCGTAGGTGATCGCCTGCGCGGAATGGAAGCTGCCCTGCTTGCCGGTGAAACCCTGGCAGATGACTTTCGTGTTGCCGTCGACGAGGATGCTCATCGTGCGTGCTCCACCGCGAGCTTCGCCGCCTCGGTCAGGCTTGCCGCGGCGAGGATCGCCAGCCCCGATTCGGCCAGCAGTTTGCGGCCCGGCTCGGCGTTGGTACCCTCCAGGCGCACCACCACCGGCACCTTGACGCCGACTTCCCGCACCGCCTGGATGATGCCCTCGGCGATGACGTCGCAGCGCACGATGCCGCCGAAGATGTTGATCAGCACGGCCTTCACGTTGGCGTCGAGCAGGATGATCTTGAAGCCCTGCGCCACCGTCTCCGGCGTGGCGCCGCCGCCGACGTCGAGGAAGTTGGCGGGCGCGCCGCCTTCGAGCTGGATCAGGTCCATCGTCGCCATCGCCAGGCCCGCGCCGTTGACCATGCAGCCGATGTTGCCGGTGAGCGCGACGTAGTTGACGCTCGCCGCGTGCGCCGCGGCTTCCTTGGCGTCGATCTGGCTGTCGTCGCGCAGCGCGCTCAAGGCCTTGTGCCGATACAGCGCGCTGTCGTCGACGCTCATCTTGCAGTCGAGCGGCAGCACGCGGTTGTCGGCGGTGACCACCAGCGGGTTGATTTCCAGCAGCGACAGATCGTTGGCGACGAACACGCGGTACAGCTGCGGCAGCAGGCGGCAGAAGGCCTTGTAGGGCTCGCCCGTGAGTCCCAGCGCGAAGGCCAGCGCACGGCACTGGAAGTCCTGCACGCCGAACAGCGGATCGCAGATTTCGCTGAGCACCTTCTCCGGCGTGGCGCGGGCGACTTCTTCGATATCCATGCCACCGGCAGCGGAGCCGACGATGGCGATGCGCTCGCGCTCGCGGTCGACCAGCAGCGACAGGTACAGTTCGCGCTCGATCGGCAGCGTCTCCTCGACCAGCACCTGGTTCACCGGCTGGCCATCCGGGGCATTCTGCAGCGTGACGAGAGGCCGCCCCAGCATCGTCGCGGCGACCTCGTGCACGGCATCCAGGCTTCGTGCCAGCTTGACGCCGCCCGCCTTGCCGCGTCCGCCGGCATGGATTTGCGCCTTCACCATCCAGGCGTCGCCGCCGAGTTCGCGTGCCGCGTCCATTGCCGCGGCGGCGTTCGCGGCGGCGATGCCGCGCGGCGTGCTAAGGTTGGCAGCCCGCAACAGTTGCTTGGCCTGGTATTCGTGCAGATTCATGGATGATTCGCTGAAAAATCGCCAAAACGCCCATTCTGAAGCAAAGGCCGCGGATGCGGAAGCCGCGCCGGACCGGATCCGTGTCGTGCCGCGCATCGCCGATCTCGACGCAGCGGCGTGGGACGCGCTCACCGACGGCTCGCCCTGCGTCGCGCACGCCTTTCTTGCCGCACTCGAGCGGACCGGTTGCGTCGGCACCGCAATCGGCTGGGAGCCCGTCCATCTCGCGCTTTTTCGCGACGGCCGTCTGGCCGCCGCAATGCCGCTCTACCTCAAGCATCATTCCTGGGGCGAATTCGTGTTCGACTGGAGCTGGGCGGACGCCTACCGCCGCCAGGGCCTCGCGTACTACCCCAAGCTGGTGTGCTGCGTGCCTTTCTCCCCGGTACCCGGACCGCGCCTGCTGGCGCGTGACTACGGCGATCGCGCCATGCTGCTCGACGCCGCGCGCGCACTCGTCCGCGACCTGAACTGCTCGTCCTTCCACGTCCTGTTTCCCGGCGCAGCCGACCACGACGCGCTCGCTGCCGCCGGCATGCTGCACCGCACCGGCTTCCAGTTCCACTGGCACAACGCCGGCTATGCGGACTTCGACGCCTTTCTCGCCGCGCTCACCCACGACAGGCGCAAGAAAATCCGCCAGGAAAGGAAGAAGCTCGCCAGCCTGGGCGTGACGTTCCGCTGGATCGAAGGCGCGCAGAGCCGCGACGCCGACTGGGCGTTCTTCTACCGCTGCTACGCCGACACCTACGCCCGCCACCGCAGCGAGCCGCATCTCAATCGTGCCTTCTTCGAAGCGCTGCGCAGCAGCATTCCCGACAGCCTGCTGCTCATCGTCGCCGAACGTCACGGCGTGCCCATCGCCTGTTCGTTCTGCCTCAAGGATGGCGAGCGACTGTACGGCCGCCATTGGGGCACGCTGGAATACCTGCCTGGCCTGCATTTCGAAACCTGCTATCAGCAGGGCATCGAATATGCCATCGCCCACGGACTCCGGGTCTTCGAGGGCGGCGCGCAGGGCGAACACAAGCTCGCACGCGGTCTCGTACCCACCGTCACGCATTCCTGGCACTGGCTTGAACACCCCGAATTGCGAAACGCCGTCGACCGTTTCCTCGAACGCGAGACCGAGGCCGTCGCGCACTACATGGATGAGCTGGAAGGCCCCTTCAGACGCGAACCGCCATCCTGACCCGCCCCGGTTCCCGACCGCGCCCTACGGCAGCACCACCGCGAGATACGTGGCATACAGCGCGCCGTTGACGAACAGGTGCCACACGCGCAGGCCGCCACCCGCCACCATCCAGCGCAGCCAGGACGCCGCCGCGAGCGTCACCAGCACGCCCAGCAGGACCTCCTTCTGCGGGGTCCAGGGAGTAAGCGAAATACCGATGGCCGGCAGCAGCGTCCCCTGGAACACCATGGCGCCGGTGATGTTGCCGAAGGCGAGCGTGTCCTTGTGCTTGCGGATCCACAGGATGGAATTGACCTTTTCGGGCAGTTCGGTGGCGATCGGGATGATCATCAGCGACAGGAGCAGCGCGGAAATGCCGATGACCGGCGCGGCGGCCTCGACCCCGTGAATGAAGCCCTTGGCGCCGACGACCAGCAGGCCGAGGCCCAGCGCCAATTGCATCATGATGACGAACAGGTGCCGCGGCAGGCCCAGGCGGGTGAACAGCATGGGCGATCCGGCCTCGGTACCGTGTCCCTCTTCCACCAGCTTGCTCGATGCGCGCAGCGTCAGCAGCACGTAGAAGAAATAGATCATCACCATGACGAAGGCGAGCGTGCCGCGCACCCAGCCTTCGCCGTGCGGCACGAACATGGCGGCGAAGGCGAGCAGGAACGCCAGGAGGAAGAAATCCAGGTCGCGCTTGAGACCACTCCTTTCCGGAGCGAGGTGGCCTTTCAGGCCACGCCGCCGGACCACCGCCGCACTCATGAGACACAGCGACAGCGTCGACAGCATGAGCGGGGCTCCAAGGATCGCACCGACGCCGATCTCCGCGTTCGTTTCGGCGTTGCCGGTACCCGCGAAGATCGCCAGCAGGGGCACCAGCGTTTCCGGCATCGCGGTGCCCACCGCGGCGAACAGCGAACCGGTCACTCCCTCCGAAATATGCAGGCGCTCACCGAGATGTTCCAGCGCGTTGACAAAGATTTCCGCCGCCACCAGGATGAGCACCAGAAATCCGAAGAGTTCGACAAACAGCATGGCGATCAGCCCGCAGGAAAAACGCGATTCTATCCCGGCAGCCCAGAGCCTCGTGCAACTGTCGGAGGGTGACTTCCACCACCGTCTGGCTGCCACGTCCGGCGTGGCCGCGGTGCTGTTCACGGCACCGCATTGCGGCGCGTGCAAGGCGTGGTATCGGATTCTGCCGGATGCACTCAGCGGCGTCGCCGATCGCCTGTACGTGGTCGACGTCGCCGAAGCCACCGGCGTGGCGCGCGCGCACGACATCTTCCATCTGCCGACGATCCATCTTTATCGCGATGGCCTTTTTCACGCCGAACTGCAGTGTGCGGCCCGCCGCGACGCGATCCGCGCCGCCGCCGCCATCCTGCTCGCAGGCGCAGCGCAGGAAGAGCCTTGACCAAGGCACCTGCCGCGCCGTCGAGCGCGCCCCAGCACCGTCAACAGACCCACTATGGAAACCCCCACCATGCAAGACGAGGCCAACGTTCCAACCCCCGCTCCCCTGTTCATCCGCCTTGCCGCGATGGTCTATGAATTCCTGCTGGTCGCGGCCGTGGCGTTCATAGCCTCCTTCATCGCCCTGCCGCTGGTCGGCGATCTGCACACGCCGTGGCAGCGCCATCTCTACCAGGCCTGGCTCGTCGCGGTGATGTTCGGCTATTTCGCCGCCTTCTGGCTGCGCAGCGGGCAGACGCTGGCGATGAAGACCTGGCGCATCCGCCTGGTCAGCCGCGATGGCGGACGCATCGGCCTGCGGCAGGCGGCACTGCGTTTCGTGCTCGCGCTGGCCGGCATTCTGGCGGGTGGCGCCGGCCTGTGGTGGGCGCTGGCCGACCGCGACCGGCAATTCTTCCACGACCGCATCGCCGGCACGCGCCTGGTGCGGGTGCCGTCCCCCGCCGCAGGCACGCAGCGCGAAACCGCGTGATGCGCTAAACTGCAGCACGATATCCGTTCGTCACATCCGACAGTTCGCAGGCCGGTCGCCAACGCGGCGCGGGCCGTCGCACCGACGAACGCCCCGAGACCCCATCCGACGCGTCCAGCCATGTCCTTCGCTCCCCACAACACGCTCGAACGGCAACTCGCCGCCATGCACGCCGGCGAACTCGACCCCGAGGATTTCGCCCGCCAGTTGCTCGACCAGCAGATATTCATGCCGGTACGCGACGAAAAGACCGCCATCCAGGGTTTTCAGCGCTCGACCCAGGCCGAGCCGCTGATCATCGAGGATGAGGCGGGAACGCGCGTGCTGGTGGTGTTCACCAGCCCCGACCGAGCCAAGCCCTTCGTCGAGCACTATCCCGATTTCAAGGGCGGGATCCTCGTGGAGTTTTCCTGGCTGTTGCGCCGCATCGGCGGCGGCGTGCCCATCGCACTCAATGCGGGCTGGGAAATCGGCATCGACTTCGATGCCGACATGATCGCCCATCTCGTCAGCCAGCTGCCGCCCGAGCACGCCAGTTGAAAGCATGCTGAACCCTCGCGCGCTTGCCGATTTTCGTGCCGCCCTCGGCAGCGAACGGGTCTTCGACGACCCGGCCACCCGCATGCTGTACGCGAGCGACGAAACGCCGCGCCAGGTCGAACCGGAGGCGGTGCTGTTCCCCGCCTCGCATGACGACGTGGCCGCACTCGTGCGCATCGCCTGTGTACACCGCATCGCACTCACGCCGCGCGCGGGCGGAACCAGCAACGTCGGCGGCGCCCTGCCCGCGCTCGGCAGCGTCGTCGTCAGTTTCGAGTGCATGCGCCGTGTTCTCGAGTTCGACCCGGACAACCGCATCGTCGTCGTGGAGCCCGGCGTGGTCACCGACGACATCGACCGGCTTGCGCGCAGCGCGGGGCTCTTCTATCCGCCCGACCCCGGCAGCAGCGCCTATTGTCGCATCGGCGGCAACCTCGCGATGAACGCCGCCGGCCCGCGCGCCGTCAAGTATGGCGTCACCCGCGACTATGTTCTCGGCCTGCGCGCGGTGACCGGCGACGGCCGCGAAATCCGTACCGGCTGCCGCACCACCAAGGGCGTCACAGGCTACGATCTCACGCGTCTGCTGGTCGGCTCCGGTGGAACGCTCGCGCTCATCACCGAAGCCACGCTGAAACTTCTGCCCGCACCGCAGGCCGTTGCCACGCTGCGCGTGTGTTTCGACAGCAACCGTACGGCACTCGACGCCGTAAGCCGCATCATGCGCCAGGCCGTGGTGCCGTGCGCACTCGAATTCATGGACCGCCGCGCCATCGATGCGATCCGCCCCACCGGCGCCGCGGATCATCTGCCCCCCGCGACGCAGGCGCTGCTCATGGTGGAAGCCGACGGCGCGGCGGCGGACCTGCCACGCCAGATCGATGCGCTGGAACGCGCGCTGGCCGGCCCCGGCCTGCTCGACGTGCAGAGCGGCTTCGATGCCGCGACCATCGCCCGCCTGTGGACCGCGCGCAAGTCGCTGTCGCTCGCGGTGAAGCGCATCGCCCCGCTCAAGATCAACGAAGACATGGTCGTGCCGGTGTCGCGCCTCGCCGAGTTCGTCGAGTTCGTCGACGCCACCGCCCATGCGCAGCGCCTGCCGGTCGTCTCCTTCGGCCATGCCGGCAACGGCAACCTGCACGTCAACCTCATGGTGCATCCGGACGACGCCGATGAAATGGCACGCGCCCACGCCGCACTGGCCGCCATGATGCAGCGCGTGCTGGCCCTCGGCGGCACGCTTTCCGGCGAGCACGGCATCGGTACCGAGAAGCGGCACTTCGTTCCGCAGGAAATCGAGCCCGCGACCCTCGATCTCATGCGCGCGATCAAGCGCGAGTTCGATCCGCATGGCCTGCTCAACCCGGGCAAGCTGCTGCCCGACTGAAATTGCCAAAGAGGCTTTACAAATGCGCGAGCCATCTATAGAATGCGCGGCTTCGTTGGGGGTATAGCTCAGCTGGGAGAGCGCTTGCATGGCATGCAAGAGGTCAGCGGTTCGATCCCGCTTACCTCCACCAACCTACAGGATGTCCGATGCACAAACTGGGCGTGTTTTTCACGCTGCTGGGCGTGGTTCTCAGTGTCATCGGGCTGATCGTCGGGTTCTGGAAAATGCTGAGTGGCATCGCGGAAGCCCAAGCGTGGCTGATGCTGGTACCATTCGGGTTCGTCGGTCTGCTGCTCGGCGTTACCCTTACACAGCTTTCCAGGAAACAATAGCGGCAATGTTGTTGACGGCTTGCGCCGTCGTCCAGGTCCCCATCGTCTAGAGGCCTAGGACACCGCCCTTTCACGGCGATAACCGGGGTTCGAATCCCCGTGGGGACGCCACCTTACCTCCGTAAGGTTGGCAATTTCATAGTGCACACCGGCCCTCCATGGCGACATGGGGCATGCGTGGCGTCGTCGGCCAGTGCCGCCGCCATCGCGTCGCCGTCCATGGCTGCACCTCCGGTTCCTGCATGCCCTGCCGCATCGGCCCCGCTTCCCTGCCCACCGGCATCTTCCCGGCCAGTCCTGCACGTTCGATTTCCGGCTGTTCGAGGAAGCGCGCCAGGACGCGCGGAACGCTGGCCCGCGCCATCGCTTCACAGTCTGCCGCTGACACCCCTCCCCGGCGCCGGAGGATTCCCGCGGCGCCCGTCCGGACATCGTGCCGTGATGGGGTGTTCAGGCGGGTGCCTGCCGGCGGCGTTGCCGCTTCATGAGTGAATCGGCCTTGGCTCGTCGAACGCAACATCCGCGACGGGATCGAGCGACACGCCTCGACACCGTGGCGCGCGCATTCGCGCGGGACGGAACGATGGCGCCGGCAGCCCGATTCCCGGCCTGCCGTTTCACGGACGGCGCGGTATCCGGCACACCAAAAAAAATCGGGCGGCCCGACAGGCCCGCCCGATCAGTTGCGATCTGGCGGCCAAGGCCGCCTCGGCCTCACTGCGACAGCGCCACCATGTGATCGACCGCCGCCTTGACGTCGTCATCCGGCAGGTTGGCCGCGCCGCCGCGTGCCGGCATCATGCCCTTGTCACCCGTGAAGCCCTCGAGCGCGTGCTTGTAGAGGGTATCCATGCCCTGCGCGATGCGCGGAGCCCAATCGTCCTTGTGGCCCGGGATCGGTGCCCCGGCCACGCCCGAAGCGTGGCAGAGCGCGCAGGTCTTGTTGAACACGCCCTTGCCCAGATCGGTGCTCGCCACCGCCGCACCCCCGCCCGTCTCGGACGCGGCCGCCTCGGCTGCAGGCGCTTCGGCCGCAGGCGCTTCGGCATCGACGGCCGGCGCGCTCGCCTCGGGCATGGGGGCTTCGGCAGCAGGTTCCTGCTTTTGGCCGCAGGCGGCGAGCCAGGCCGCGAGAGTCAGGGCCAGAACGAGGGTGGGCTTGTTCATCAGTAGTTCTCCTTGAAATGAGGGGGCGGGGAAAGCGAAAAAATTCGGCGACGATTGTATCACGATCGGCTATGCAGCTGCCGCGAGACATGTCCTGCGCGCATCGCGAAGGATTACCTCCAAGATGTCGCGGCCTACCCGCGATACACGATCCGCCATTAATTTATATTAATCAATCAATTGGTTATAGATGTACCCCCTATACCTCTTTGGAGGTATATCACCCCGCCTACCCCCCGCTTCGGCCTCTTTTTCATCGCGTGCCGCCTGCATAGAATCAGGACCACTATTCGGACAAATACATCCGCAAACACACAGGAGTCCCTCATGGCAACGCAGATGCACAAGCAGATATCCGTGCTGACGATGAGCACACTCGCGTTCACCATGGGTTTTGCGGTATGGGTGATGTTCTCCATCATCGGCATCCCGATCAAGGCGAATCTCGGCCTCAACGAAACGCAGTTCGGGCTGCTCGCCGCCACCCCCATCCTCACGGGCTCGCTGATCCGCCTGCCGCTGGGCATGATGACCGACAGATACGGCGGGCGCATCGTCTTCTTCGTGCTGATGCTGTGCGTCATCACGCCCATCTACCTCATCAGCATGGCCACCCAGTACTGGCACTTCCTGCTGCTCGGCCTGTTCGTCGGGGCGGCGGGCGGCGGTTTCTCGGTCGGCATCGCCTACGTCGCACGCTGGTTTCCACCGCAGCGCCAGGGCCTGGCGATGGGCATTTTCGGCGCGGGCAACGCCGGCGCGGCGGTCACCAAGTTCGTCGCACCCTCGCTGGTGGTGGCCTACGGCTGGCAGTCGGTGCCCCAGGTCTACGCGGTCGGCATGCTGGTGATGGCGGTGCTGTTCTGGATTTTCACCTACACCGACACCGCGCACCACGTTCCCTCCCACGTCACCCTCGGGCAGCAGCTCGCCGCGCTGAAGGACCCCAAGGTCTGGAAGCTGTGCCAGTACTACTCCATCGTGTTCGGCGGCTACGTGGCGCTGAGCCTGTGGATGACCAAGTACTACATCACCGAGTACGGCTTCGGCATGCAGACAGCCGCCCTGCTCGCGGCGATTTTCGTGCTGCCCTCCGGGGTGATCCGTGCGATGGGCGGCTGGCTGTCGGACCGCTACGGGGCGCACAAGGTCACCTGGTGGGTGATGTGGATATCCTGGATCTGCCTGTTCCTGCTGTCCTATCCGCAGACGGAAATGGTGATCCAGACCACCAGGGGGACCATGTCGCTGCACCTGGGACTCAACGTCTGGGTATTCACCGCCCTGCTGTTCATCCTCGGCATCGCCTGGGGCTTCGGCAAGGCGAGCGTGTTCAAGTACATCTCCGACCAGTATCCCACCAACATCGGCGTCATCTCCGGCATCGTCGGCCTGATCGGCGGCCTGGGCGGCTTCGTCCTGCCGATCCTGTTCGGCGTCATCGTCGACCTCACCGGCGTCAACAGCGGCATCTTCATGCTGATGTACGGCGTAACGTGGGTCTCGCTGATCTGGATGTATCTGACCGAAGTGCGTACGACACCCATGATCGGAGGCGTCGGCACCGACGCCTTCAGATAACAACACCATCCCCCGTGCGCTCAAGGAGACGCTGAATGCCCACAAACATCAAGGACTGGAACCCGGAAGACGATACCTTCTGGGAAACGACCGGCCGGACGATCGCCAACCGCAACCTGTGGATCTCGATTCCCAGCCTGCTGCTGGGCTTCGCGATCTGGATGATGTGGGGAATCATCACCGTACAGATGCTGAACCTGGGTTTTCCCTTCACCAAGGAGGACATGTTCAGCCTGACCGCCATCGCGGGCCTGTCGGGTGCCACGCTGCGCATCCCCTCTTCCTTCTTCATCCGCATCGCCGGCGGCCGCAATTCGATCTTTCTGACCACGGCGCTGCTGATGGTCCCCGCGTTCGGCACCGGGCTGGCGCTGCAGGACAAGGACACGCCGCTGTGGGTGTTCCAGCTCCTGGCGCTGCTCTCCGGCATCGGCGGCGGCAACTTCGCCTGTTCGATGTCCAACATCAGCAGTTTCTTCCCGAAGCGGCTGCAGGGCACCGCGCTCGGCCTGAACGCCGGCCTCGGCAACTTCGGCGTGACCACCATGCAGATCCTCATTCCGCTGGTGATGACCGCGGGCATCTTCGGCGCCTTTGCCGGCGGCTCGATGGAACTGGTGAAGGATTCCGGCTGGATCCTGGGCAAGATCGCCGCCGGCACGCCGACCTTCATCCAGAACGCCGGCTTCGTGTGGCTGCTGGCATTGGTTCCGCTCGCCTTCCTCGGCTTTTTCGGCATGAACAACCTGCTGCCGATCTCGCCGAACATCGGCGGCACCCTGCCCGCCTTCATCAAGGTGCTGTGGCTTTACGGCCTCGCCTTCGTCACCGCCGGCGTCGGCCTGTACCTCTACCTGCCGCGCGCCGCGGGCGGCCTCGAATTGCTGAACATGTGGGTGGCGCTGCCGCTGATCATGGTCGGCACCCTGTTCGTCATGCGCCTGTTCGCCTTCGGCGACATGAAGGCCGGCATCCAGAAGCAGTTCACGATCTTTTCCAACAAGCACACCTGGTCGATGACCGCCCTCTATCTCGTCACCTTCGGCTCGTTCATCGGTTTCGCCGCCGCCGTGCCGCTGTCCATCACCGTGATCTTCGGCGACCAGCACCTGTTCGACGCCGCCACCAACACCTGGAGCCACGTCAAGAACCCCAACGCCCCCTCCGCGCTCACCTATGCCTGGATCGGCCCCTTCGTCGGCGCGCTGGTACGTCCCATCGGCGGCTGGATCTCCGACAAGCTGGGCGGTTCCATCGTCACCCAGGTGATCTCCGCGGCCATGGTGCTGGCCTCCGTCTATGCCGGCTACATCATGATGCAGGCCTACCATTCGGCCACGCCGGAAGTCTACTTCACGCAATTCCTCGTCACGTTCGTGGTGGTGTTCGCCGCCTCCGGCATCGGCAACGGCTCGACCTTCCGCACCGTCGGCGTGATTTTCGACCGGACCCAGGCCGGCCCGGTGCTCGGCTGGACGTCGGCGGTGGCCGCCTACGGCTCGTTCATCGCGCCGGTGGTCATCGGCGACCAGTTGAAGGCGGGCACGCCGGAGATCGCCATGTACGGCTTCGCGGTGTTCTACGCCGTGTGCCTGGTGCTGAACTGGTGGTTCTACCTGCGCAGGAACGCCTACATCAAGAACCCCTGATGCGCCGCCATCCGAAACCGGCACGCCAGGCTCGACCGGCTTGCCCCCCGAATCCTCGCGACCCAAAGGAGCAGCAATGAGTCACTTTCTCGACCGACTGAAGTTTTTCCAGAAGAACAAGGAGTTCTTCTCCAACAATCACGGCGTTGTCACCAACGAGGACCGCGACTGGGAAGACGCCTATCGTCACCGCTGGCAGCACGACAAGATCGTGCGTTCGACGCACGGCGTGAACTGCACCGGCGGCTGTTCCTGGAAGATTTTCGTCAAGAACGGCCTGGTGTCGTTCGAGATGCAGCAGACCGACTACCCGCGTACGCGCGCCGACCTGCCCGACCACGAGCCGCGCGGCTGCCAGCGCGGTGCCAGCTTTTCCTGGTACCTGTACAGCCCGCAGCGCATCAAGCACCCGCTGATTCGCGGCCGCCTGCTCGATCTGTACCGTGCCGAGCGCAAGTCCGGCAAGGATCCGGTCGAGGCCTGGGCCGCGATCCAGGCCGATCCGGCCAAGCGCGCCAGGTACGTGCACGTGCGCGGCCTCGGCGGCTTCGTGCGCACCAACTGGGAAGAGGCCAAGGAAATCATCGCCGCGGCCAACGTCTACACCATCAAGCAATACGGCCCGGACCGCATCTTCGGCTTTTCGCCGATTCCGGCGATGTCGCAGATCTCCTATGCCGCCGGCGCGCGCTACCTGTCGCTGATCGGCGGCGCCTGCGGCTCGTTCTATGACTGGTACTGCGATCTGCCGGCCGCCTCCCCCCAGACCTGGGGCGAACAGACCGACGTGCCCGAGTCGGCCGACTGGTACAACTCCACCTACATCATCGTGTGCGGCTCCAGCCTGCCGACCACCCGCACCCCCGACGCCCACTTCGTTTCCGAGGTGCGCTACAAGGGCGCCAAGGTCATCTCCATGGCCCCCGACTACGCCGAGTTCTGCAAGGCGTCCGACCTGTGGATGCCGGTCGCTCCCGGCACCGACGCCGCCGCCTTCCTCGCCATGGGCCACGTCGTCCTGAAGGAATTCTTCATCGACCAGCAGGATTCGTATTTCACCGAATACGCGCGCAAATACACCGATCTGCCGATCCAGGTCATGCTGCGCAGGCACGGCGAGGGCTACGTCTCCGACCGCTGCCTGCGCGCCTCCGACTTCGCCGGCAATCTCGGCGAAGACAACAATCCGGAATGGAAAACCATCGTCTACGACGCAAAGAGCAAATCCTACGTCGCGCCGAACGGCTCCATTGGGTTCCGCTGGGGCGAGGAAGGCAAGTGGAACCTGCTGCCGAAGAACGCCGCCACCCAGGAGGAGATCGAGGCCGAGCTGTCGTGCATCGATGCCCGGGACGAAGTCGTTTCCGTCGGCTTTCCGCATTTCGTCGAAGGCGAAGGTGATCTCCTTTACCGCAACGTGCCGGTGCGCCGCCTGAAGCTCGCCAGCGGCGAAGAGGCGCTGGTCGCCTCGGTATTCGACATGCAGGTCGCGCAGTACGGCGTCGACCGCGGCCTGGGCGGCGGCAACGTGACGACGAACTACGCCGACGCCGATGTCGCCTACACCCCGGCCTGGGGTGCGAAGATCACCGGCGTCAAGGCCGCCGACATCGAGCGCACCGCGCGCGAATTCGCCTACAACGCCTCGAAGACCAAGGGCAAGTCCATGGTCATCATGGGCGCGGCCATCAACCACTGGTACCACAACGACCTCGCATACCGCGGTGTGATGAACCTCCTGCACCTGTGCGGCTGCGTCGGCCAGTCCGGCGGCGGCTGGGCCCATTACGTGGGCCAGGAAAAGCTGCGTCCGCAGGCCGGCTGGGCGCCGATCGCCTTCGGCCTCGACTGGCAGCGCCCGCCGCGCCACATGAACTCGACCTCCTACTGGTATTTCCACACCGACCAGTGGCGCTACGAGACCCTCAAGGGCGACGACCTCACCTCCCCCGCCGGCAAGGGCAGGAACAAGGGCTACTCGCTGGCGGACTACAACGTCACCGCGGTACGCATGGGCTGGCTGCCCTGCGTTCCACACTGGAACGCCAACCCCCTCGACCTGGTCAGCGAGGCGGAGAAGGCCGGCGCGACGGACGAAGCCGGCGTCGCACGCCACGTCGTCGACAGGCTGAAGAACGGCTCGCTCGACGTCGCCTTCGCCGACCCGGACAATCCCGTCAACTGGCCGCGCAACCTGTTCGTCTGGCGCGCCAACCTGATCGGTTCATCGGCCAAGGGCCACGAGTATTTTCTCAAGCACCTGCTCGGGGCGCAGAACGGCGTACTGAAGGAGTCCGGCGACGGCCGTGACAACAAGCTCATCAAATGGGTCGACGAGGCGCCCGTCGGCAAGCTGGACCTGATGGTCGACATCAACTTCCGCCTCAATTCCACCGGCGCGTATTCCGACATCATCCTGCCGACCGCGACCTGGTACGAGAAGAACGATCTCAACACCACGGACATGCATCCCTTCATCCATCCGCTGTCCGAGGCGGTGAGCCCCGGCTGGGAATCGAAGTCCGACTGGCAGATCTTCAAGAACATCGCGCAGGCGTTCTCCGCGCTTGCCGCGAAGCATCTCGGTACGCGCAAGGACGTCGTGGCCCTGCCGATGCAGCACGATTCCCCGTTCGAGCTGGCGCAGCCGTTCGGCGAGGTCAAGGACTGGAAGAAGGGCGAGTGCGATCCGATTCCCGGCAAGACCATGCCTCTGCTCAAGGTGATCGAGCGCAATTACGCCGACATCTACAGGAAGTACATCGCCATCGGCCCGCTGATGGTCAAGCTCGGCAACAACGTCAAGGGCCTCGACTGGAACACCGAGGAGGAATACGAGCAGCTGAAGGTGATGAACGGCACCGTCGGGGAGCCCGGCATCTCGCAAGGCATGCCGTCGCTCGAGGAAGACATCTTCGTATGCGATTCGGTGATGCGCATGGCCCCGGAAACCTGCGGCGAGGTGGCGCACAAGTCGTGGAGCGCGCTGTCCAAGAAGACCGGCATCGACCACCACCACCTGTATGCCGCGCGTCACGAGGACAAGATCACCTTCCGCGACATCCAGGTGCAGCCGCGCAAAATCATCACCGCGCCGACCTGGTCCGGCATCGAGTCGGAAACGGTCTCGTACACCTCGTGCTACACCAACATCCACGAGCACATTCCGTTCCGTACCCTGACCGGCCGCGCCCATTTCTATCAGGATCACGAATGGTTCCTCGATTTCGGCGAGGGATTCTGCGTGCACAAGCCGCCACAGGACATGAAGTCGTTCAGCAAGCTCGCGGCGAAGGTCATGGAGGGCAGGCACATCAAGCTGCAATGGATCACGCCGCACTCCAAGTGGGGCATCCACTCCAGCTACCAGGACAACCTGCGCATGCTGACCCTGTTCCGCGGCGGGCCCTACGTCTGGATCTCCGAGATCGACGCCAAGGCGGGCGGCATCGAGGACAACGACTGGGTGGAAGCGATCAACGCCAACGGCGCGACGGTGGCGCGTGCGGTGGTCTCGCAGCGCGTCTCCAAAGGCATGGCGCTGATGTACCACGCGCAGGAGAAGATCGTGAACGTACCCGGCTCGAACACCACCGGCAAGCGCGGCGGCATCCTCAACTCGGTGACCCGCGTGGTGGTCAAGCCGACCAACATGGTAGGGGGCTACGCGCAGCTGGCGTACGGCTTCAACTACTACGGCACGGTAGGCAGCAACCGCGATACCGAGGTCATCGTGCGCAAGATCGCCGACAAGGACATCGATTGGCTGGAACGTCCGCTCACCGCGGAACGCGAGGCGCAGCTCAACCCACCCGGAATCGGCAAGCGCTGATCGTCACGCAAACGGGTCAGATTAGGAGAAACCAATGAAAGTACGCGCACAGTTCGCCTTTGTCTTCAACATGGACAAATGCATCGGCTGCCACACCTGCTCGGTGACGTGCAAGAACACCTGGACCAACCGCAAGGGCGTCGAGTACGTGTGGTTCAACAACGTCGAATCCAAACCCGGCATCGGCTATCCCAAGAACTGGGAAGACCAGGAAAAGTGGAAAGGCGGCTGGGAACTTCGCAACGGCAAGCTGGAGCTGAAGTCCGGCGGCCGCGCATCGAAGCTGCTCAACATCTTCGCCAACCCGGACCTGCCGCAGATCGACGACTACTACGAGCCGTTCACCTACAACTACGCACGCCTGCAGAACGCACCGCTGTCGGAAGCCGCGCCGACCGCGCGCCCGCTGTCGATGATCACCGGCGATCCGCTGGAGAAGATCACCTGGGGACCGAACTGGGAGGACGACCTCGCCGGTGAATTCGCCAAGCGCAGCGTGGACAAGAACCTGGAAAACGTGCAGAAGGACATGCTCGGCCAGTTCGAGAACACCTTCAACCTTTACCTGCCGCGCATCTGCAACCATTGCATGAACCCCGCGTGCGTCGCCGCCTGCCCCTCGGGCTCGCTGTACAAGCGCGAGGAGGACGGCATCGTGCTGGTCGATCAGGACAAGTGCCGCGGCTGGCGCTTCTGCCAGAGCGCATGCCCGTACAAGAAAGTGTTCTACAACTGGGAATCGGGCAAGGCGGAAAAATGCATCGCCTGCTATCCACGCGTCGAGTCGGGCATGCCGACGGTGTGCTCGGAATCCTGCGTCGGCCGCATCCGCTACAACGGCATCATGCTGTACGATGCCGACCGCATCGAGGAACTGGCCAGCACGGCAAACGAGCAGGACCTGTATGACGCGCACTGCAAGATCTTCCTCGACCCGAACGATCCGGAAGTGATCGCCGCGGCGCGCGCCGAGGGCATCAACGAGGACTGGATCATCGCCGCGCAGAAGTCGCCGATCTGGAAAATGGCGATGGAGTGGAAGATCGCCTTCCCGCTGCACCCCGAGTTCCGTACCCTGCCGATGGTATGGTACGTGCCGCCGCTCTCGCCGGTGCAGTCGCAGATCGACCAGGGCAGCCTGCCGGTCGGTCCCGACGGCGCGATTCCACTCGCCAGCGCCATGCGCACCCCGACCAAATACCTGGCCAACCTGATGACCGCGGGCAAGGAAGAGCCGATCCGCAATGCGCTCAACCGCATGATCGCGATGCGCAGCTACTACCGTTCACTGAACGTCGAGGGCAAGGCCGACACCCGCGCCCTGGAGACCGTGGGGCTCACCGAGGACCAGGTCAAGGAAATGTACCGCTACCTGGCACTGGCCGCGTACGAGGACCGCTTCGTCATTCCGACCAGCCACCAGGAAGAGCGCATGGACGACGCCTACGGCTTCCAGGGCCAGAACGGCTTCACCTTCGGCAACGACTCCTCGCTCGGCATCAGCAAGATCACCCTGTTCCCGCGCCGCCGCAAGGAGACGCCGGAGCCCGCCGAACTCGCCCCGTCCGGCGACAAGTAAGGAAAGGAGCCCCACATGGCACTCTACAAGATCCTCTCGGTGCTGCTCGATTATCCCGCCCAGGAACTGCTCGACGCGGGCGCGGAAATCCGCAGCGAAATCGCCGGAAGTCCCGCTATCGACGGCGCGGAAAAGGACGCGCTGCGCACGTTTCTCGACCACCTGTCGCAGCAGCCCCTGACCGAGCTGCAGGCGAGCTACGTCAAGACCTTCGACCTCACGCCCGAACACAGCCTGCATCTGACGCACCACCTGTTCGGCGACGACAACGACAGGAACCGCGGTCCCGCACTGATCGACCTGGGCGAGCTGTACAAGGACTACGGCATGGAAACGACGACGAACGAGCTGCCGGACTACCTGCCGCTGATTCTCGAATTCGCCGCCATGCTGGAGGACAGCGAAGCGACTGCGTTCCTGGCCGACGCCCACAAGGTGCTCGCCGTGCTGGCCGACAACCTGGCACGTTCCGGCAGTCCCTACGCCCCGCTGCTGTCCATCATCAAACACCGCGCCACGCTCACCCGCCTGGCCGCCTGAGGAGTCGCAAAATGAACGAAGCGAACTTTGACTGGAGCCTGAATTACTTCCTGTTCGGGCTTTATCCCTACATCGCCCTGAGCGTGTTCTTCATCGGCAGCTGGATCCGTTTCGACCGCGAGCAGTACGGCTGGACCAGCGCGTCGAGCCAGATCCTGTCCACCGCGAACATGCGCCTGGCGAGCAACCTGTTCCACATCGGCGTGGTCGGCATCTTCTTTGGCCACCTGGTCGGCCTGCTGGCGCCGTTCGCCATCTGGCACACGATCGGCCTTTCCTCGCTCGGCAAGCAGAACATCGCCATGTACGGGGGGGGCTTTCTCGGTGTGCTGGCGATGATCGGCGGCCTCATGCTGCTGGCCCGGCGCCTGACCAACCGGCGCGTGCGCGCGACCAGCCGCGGGTCGGACATCTTCATCCTGGTGTGGGTGCTGGTGACCCTGTTCTTCGGCCTCGCCACCACGTTCACGACTTTCCACCATGCTGCTGAAGGCAGCGCCGACACCATGATGTCCCTCGCGCAATGGGCGAAGAGCATCGTGCTGTTCGACGCCAGGCCGGAACTGGTGGCCAAGGTCGAACCCGTGTTCCGCATTCACCTCGCGCTCGGCCTGACCCTGTTCCTGCTGTTTCCCTTCACCCGCCTGGTCCACATCTGGAGTTTTCCGATCGGCTATCTCGCCCGCTCGTACCAGATCGTGCGCACCCGGCGCAACCTCCCCGTCACGCGCTGAGTACCTCCCCGTGAGAGCGAGTCCGATGGCCCGTTGGCAGCGGGTCCCGGACTCGGCGCCCGGGTAGAATGATCGATTTCTATCGTTGCTCACAACCGAAAGGAAAATCAGACATGGATGCAAATACCGGTGTCGTCGGCAAGCTTGCACAAGACAGTTACGACCAGCGCAAGCCGGCGCTGGACATGGCGAACGCGGCGGCCGCGAACAAGGGATTGACCCTCGAGGCGATGGGAAGCGCCTGCAATCTGCTGCCGGTCCGGATCGGCGCGATCCTCTCGGGTCAGGCGCCTCTGGAAAAGGTCACCCAGGACCGTCTCGAGAAACTCCTCGACCTGGAGTCCGGTTCTCTCGACGCGCTGGCGCCTTGTCCGGTACGCTGGCAAAGCGGTGCGATCTATCGCCTGCACGAAGCGATCGAGGTGTATGGGCCGTCGCTCCAGCGTTGGTTCAACGAGCGATTCGGCGACATCATCATGTCGGCGATCGACTTTACGATCGCCACCGAAGAAACCACGGGTCCCCATGGCGAGCGCCGCATCCGCATCGTTTTCGACGGCAAGGCGCTGCCCTATTCGAAGGACGAGGACTGGCGGCCGGCAGCCCGCTGATCGAGGCCGCGGGCAGTGTGGGCGCAGTTCGCCGGCGGTCTGCGCGGCGGCCACGCGCCGGACGCCACGGCTTTTCCCGACCCGTCGAACGGAACGCTCGCGGACGGGGCGCTGCGCTGACTTGCCCCGCTCCCGATCCCGGCGTCCCCATCTTCTGAGACAATATCCCTGTCACCCCCCTGCGCTTACCCCCATGCAGCACGTTGTACCCGCCCCGGCCGTGCCCGGACCCGTCCGGCGGAAGGCCGCGGACATCCGCTGCGACAACCGGGCCCTCCCGCGCTCCGTCGGGGTCGATCCCGCCCCGAACGGCCAGCCGCTGACGGCCGGGCAGCGGGCGAACCGCCGCGTTGCGACGACGCGGAGACGCGAAAGCAGGCACCGGTGCGAGCGGCCCCCGCTGCAGGACAGGCTCGACGGCCCGTGCCGCGGATTGCCGAAAAACCCCACGAATCGAGCGCCCTGGGCCACGCGATGCGCCTCGAGAACGTGAACCAGGCGGCGGGCGCATAAGGACCACTGATGTCGACCCGCACGCCGCAACCGCCGATTCCACGCTTCACTCTTGCCCGCAAGACGGCGCTGCTTTTCCTGTTGCTGGGCGCAATCTGGGCAATCGGAGGCATCACGCTTCATAACGTACTCAATGAAGTGAGCGGCACCGCCACGGACATCAACCACTACGGCAGCCTTCGCTACATCAGCCAATCGATCCAGAGGACCCTGGAAGAGACGTCTGAAAGCACCGATCGGCAGGAAAAGACCAGGCAACGCATCGACGAATTCGAAACGCATCTCGCGGCGCTGGAGAAAAGCCGCTCCAGCAACCCCCTCATCATCGAACTCGGCACGGTGCGCGGTGCCTGGCTGGTGTATCGCAACGCAGTGCTGCGCTTTCTCGCTCAGGACCATGCGCCACCCGATCGCGGCGCGGCGCTGCGCGCGTTGGCGGCCCAGGTCGACACGCTGGTGAATCTGAGCAACCGCGCCACCTGGAACCTGGCTCAGAACACCGAGAATCTGCACGACACCATTCATACCCTGCAGTTCACGGTTACGCTGTTGAGTGGCATATTTCTGCTGTTTTCCTATTTCCTCGCCCACCGCCGGGTCATCCTGCCACTGAGCGATCTCGTCGAAACCATTCGCCGATTCACGAACGGCGAGCATGACGTACGCAGCAGCTATGAGGCGCGCGACGAAATTGGCTGCCTTGCCAATGCCTTCAATGACATGGCGAGCACGACGACCCGGCATATCGACACCATCAAGGCCAGCCTCGAGGATGTCCGCAAGCAAGGCGCCGAACTCGAAAAACTCTCGCAAGCCATCAGGCACAGTCCCGCATCCGTCGTCATTACCGATGCCTTCGGGATCATCGAATACGTCAATCCATGTTTCGTCGAGGTGACGGGCTACACCCCGGACGACGTGATCGGCCAGCGCCCCAGCCTCCTGAAATCCGGACGTACCCCTGCGGACACCTATCGCCAACTGTGGCATACGATTCTCGCCGGAGAGGTCTGGCGCGGCGAATTGGTCAACCGGCGGAAGAATGGAGAATTTTTCTGGGAAAACACCCAGATCTCGCCGATTCGGAGCGGTACCGGCGAGATCACCCATTTCGTGGCGGTCAAGGAGGACATAACGGCCCGGAAGCACGCGGAACAGGCTCTGGCGGACTTGAACGACGAACTCGAGCAGCGTGTCCTCGAGCGCACACGGCAACTGCATGAAGCCGCCCATCACGATGCCCTGACGGGCTTGCCAAACCGCAAGCTCATACGCCAGTTCATATACCGGGCACTGGTCGGCAACGAACGTGACGGCAGGCCATTTGCCCTGATGCTGATCGACCTCGACCGCTTCAAGGTCGTCAACGACGGCCTGGGCCACGAAGCCGGCGACAACCTTCTGCAGAAAATGGCGGACCGCATCCGCGCCAGCCTGCGCGAGGATGACGTCGTTGCACGCCTCGGCGGCGACGAGTTCCTCGTTCTGCTTGCCGACGCGGGTGACGAATCCATCGCCGCCGTGGCGGCCCGAAAAGTCATTGCGGCGGTGGAGCCCGCGATGAACATTGCCGGAAACAGCATCCATGCAACCGTCAGCATCGGCATCGTGCTGGCGCCGCGCGATGGCAGCAGCACGGAAACGCTGTTGAAAAACGCCGATCTGGCCATGTATGCCGCCAAGAATTCCGGGCGCAACGATTTTCGTTTTTTCGCTGCGGAAATGAACACCGCTTCGGAGCAGCGCTTCGCCATGGAAACGGCACTGCGCGGAGCGCTCGAACGCGGCGAGTTCGAGGTGTATTACCAGCCCCAGGTCGATCTCACGCAAAAGGAGAGAATCTGTGGCTTCGAGGCACTCCTGCGGTGGCATCAGCCCGGCGTCGGCACCATCGCGCCCGCGGATTTCATTCCCATCGCCGAAGAAACGGGCCTGATCGTCCCGATTGGCAAATGGGTGCTCATGGAAGCCTGCCGCCAGGCGTGCATCTGGCGTGAACGGTTCAATTCGGATTTGCGCATCGCGGTAAATCTCTCGGCACGGCAGTTCTTCGAACCCTCCCTGATACAGGATGTCGCACAGGTGCTCGCGGAAAGCGGGCTGCCGGCGCCCAATCTCGAACTCGAGTTGACCGAGTCCATCATCATGGACAATCCGGAGCAGTCGGCGAGGATGCTGCAACAGCTGAAGACCAAGGGTGTTGGCCTTGCGGTGGATGATTTCGGTACCGGCTATTCAAGTCTTGCCTACCTGCGGCATTTTCCTGTCGACACACTGAAAATCGATCGCTCTTTCGTCAAGGACCTGACGACGAGTTCGGATGACGCCGCCATTTGCGTGTCGATCATCGCCATGGCGCATGCGCTGCGCATCAAGGTCGTTGCCGAAGGCATCGAGACCGAGAGCCAGCTCGGCTTTTTCGCCCGGCGCGGGTGCGACGTTGCGCAAGGCTATCTCTTCGGCAAACCGCTTCCGGCGGACGATTGCACGGAACTTCTGCGGCGCGGCGGTTCCTGGCCTGTCGCCCTGTCCGGTCCAGAGCACGCCCTGCTGCTCGTCAGCGACGACGACTCCGCCGGCGCCGCGCTCAAGGAGCTGTTCAGGAACGACGACTGCCAAGCCTTCCTCGCGACCAATTTCATCAAGGCGTTCGATTTGCTCGCGCTCCACCAGATCGGCGTACTCGTTCTGGAAGCGCGAACCCTGGGTACGACCGCCGGCAACTTCCTGTGCCGGATGGCAGAGCTCTATCCGGAGACGGTATGTATGGCGATCTCCGATCCGGAGCATCTCAAGGACATCCTCGAGGCCATCAACCGGGGGGCCGTCCATCGTTTCTTCACCACGCGCTGCGACCGCAACGTCCTGCGGGCGGCGGTCCGCGAGGCCTTCGAACATCGCGGCCTGCAACAGCAGAACATCCTTCTGACCACACGCTTCGAGGAAGCGGCGGCCCACGTCGCGCGGCTGGAAGCGCAGGCCGGCCGACGGCAGGACCGGGACGCCCAGGCAGCAGGCGGCTCCACTTCATGCGTCTCGCCATGACGCGCGATTCCGTCCGCGGCAGCCTGCCCTGAATCACGAAGAGAACCCGGATGCTGCGTAAATACTGGTGGATCCTGCTCGTCGTCGCCGTCGCGCTCGGCGTGCACTTCACGGCGCAGAACATCATTCGCCACGGCAATCCCGAAAACCTGAAGGGTCCGGACCTCGCCAAGGTCGCGCGCATCGAAGCCGAAGACCCGGCACGCGGCGCCCGGGTGCGCGCCGGCATGGAGCAATACGAATCGACCTGCCGCCTGTGCCACCACCGTACCGGCCACGGCGGGAAGTTCACGCCCGCCATCGGCGGACGCCCGGCGGACTATGTGACAGGCATGCTGAAGCTGTACCGCAGTGGCGCGACGCTGGGGCCGATGACCAGCCTGATGGCGCCCTGGGCCAAAGAGCTGTCGGATGACGACATCGCCAATCTGGGCGCCTACGTGGAAACGCTCGATGGCGCGGCACCCTGAGGCGACGCGCGCAAGCCGTGTGCAGCCGCTGCGGGGCCTCCGAAAGGCAGGCAGGACGCTGGACACATTTCTGTCAAGACGTGATACAATTATTTCAACGGGTATTCGTAATTGCGTATATTCGCATTTGGGAATACGCCGCCCGGCTGCTTGAGGGCCGGGGGTATCCAGAAACCGCGTCGAGAGGAGTCTGTTATGCGCCACATGCCGAAAATCAACTATCGTGACGATGCAGTCAACACCGCCAACCCGTACGCCATCTACACGCGCAAGCTGATGGTCGACGACAGGGAGGTCCTGACCGATCCAGAAGGCTACATCCTCAACATGGAGGACTGGAGCGAGGGATTTGCCCAGGCGCTCGCGGAACAGGAAAAGCTCGAGCTGACGGACGAGCATTGGGACGTGATTCGTTTCATTCGCCAGCATTACGATACGCATCAGGTCCAGCCCCAGGTGCGCGACATGATCAAGCACTTCCGCGAAGCGTGGGGCCCCGACCGCGGCAACAACCACTACCTCCATGACCTGTTTCCCATGGGCGGCCCGCAGAAGCAGGGCAACCGCCTGGCGGGAATCCGCAAGACCAAGGGGGAGCACTGATTGAACCGAGGGAACGGCGAGCGGGAGGCAGGGGGCACATAGGCGCCGGTGCGCGTGGTTTTTACCAGTTCATTGGCGTTACAACCACGGCCTGCCCCTTGCGGATGCTCTACAGCGGCGGTGTCGTGGAGGGTTGCTCCCGGCCCGATGCGGTGAAGATTCCAGCACCCTATCGCGGCGAGGGCGCCGCTCCTACAGGGGGGCGCGGTTGTAGGAGGGCCGCCCCGGCCCGATGGGGTGATGGTTCCGTCGTCCGAAAATCGCGGCGAGGGCGCCGCTCCTTGTATCTTGTTTCCCGTGGTGGTTAGCTCCCACCACACGAGGTGGAGTGAGCTTGTGGCGCTCCTGAAGGGTAAACCTTGGCTTGTAGACAAAGCCCTCCGCCTCACCTTCCGCCG
>JACDJA010000165.1_pt1 | contig 88613 bp, 84 predicted proteins | sample 7449241 | NCBI WGS metagenome assembly JACDJA01 (sample SAMN14253289, study PRJNA609438) | sludge metagenome | isolation source: initial anaerobic sludge | collected 2018-12-20 | reverse complement strand
TTTTCCTCCCTACTTTTTGAATGGCCAAAAAGTAGCAAAAAGCCCTGGCGAATTTTAACTCGTATAAATTTTTCCGTTTTTCTTATTCATCCACTCGGACAGAAAATTCGCCCCTAAGAATTCCGCAACACAATAGTTGAATCTTAAACTCTTAATTCTTTTTTCTTTTTTCTTTTATCTTTTTTCTTAGGCGCGAGCATCGCGCCCCTACTTCCTCCTTTCAATCCATTCTCCCCGCCAACACAATGGTATCTTTAAATTCTTCCAATATCCCATTCCGGTCATTGAGTATCTGTAAAAAAATGATATAAATGCCTATTCGCGCTTTTTGCGAATGATCATCCCTGCCGTCCCAGACAAATGACTGTGTAGATCCGGAAAAGCGGTTGTCGGAAAGTGTTCGGATTTTTCTTCCCAGGATATCAAATATTTCCAATCTGATCCTTGCGGCATCTACCGGTAAATTAATCGATATGACAGCATGATCTTCATAGCCGTCTCCATCCGGTGAAAAAGGATTAGGTTTGAGACTGATCTTCATTTTTGAAGATGAAAAATCGCTAAAAATTGAATTTACTCTGCCGGGAGTACCACCTGATTCATCCGTTGAAGGCCCCCAGCTTGAGCGCGAATCGGCTGCCAGCTTTATATTTATTCGTTCAATTGACGGCTTACGCCATGATTCCCCTTCCAGCCAGGAGTCCGTATAATGAATTTCTTCAATCATTTCTCCGGCCGGATGAATGAGTCTGACCATATCCTCTGAATTATTGAGAGTCGGGAGATTTTCTATTTCCAGGAGAAGCGTATCGGCCACCTCATAGAAATCAGTCAGGCTTTTACTTTCTGTGATGACCTTGAACTGATTTGGAAATATATAGGCGGCTGTATCAATAATGACCGTGTCTTCCCTGTCGGCGATAGCCCAATCTTTGAGAGAAACAGGCTCATCACCGTCATTTATAAGCTCAATCCACTCAGGCTCGGATTCTCCCGTCAAAAATTTTATTTCATTAATTCTAACCGTTGATCTTCCCTCCATCACATAGACTCCGGTTACCAAAATATTATTTGATTCATTTTCATCCGAATCTGATTTGATATTAGCTGTTATTGTGTAATTCCCTTCGAAATCCGGAGTCCAGCTGCCTTCAAAGCGAACAGAATCACCGGATGATATGGCGGCGCCGGTACTGACATCAATAATTCTGAATTCACCCGAATCCGCGATGGAATCCGCGTCCATATCAACAAACAACTTTAACTCTATTTCTCCCTGATGTACATCAGTCCCCAAATTATAAATCGTGCATTCGAACTTAATTTCCTGTCCTGTTCTAACCGCAGCCTCTGGCATAAAGCGGATGGATTTTTCCCGGAAACCCAAATCTTGCTGACATGGTGAAATGGAGTTACGATAGCCGGGTGTTCCGCCTTTGACAATACTGTTCCCCCAGTTAGAGAGGCTATTGTCATCAGATATTTGAATTTTCTCATCTGAAAAACCGGAAATATTATCTGTAGTATAGCGATATCGCGTAATTAAATGGCCTGCCGAATCAATCAGGGACAATTCCCTGGCAGTTGTATTCGGTAAACCACTGGACCCGAATGCTTTATCTGAAATAGTGACGATAAGTGCCGAATCCGGAATGATATCATCATAAGTTGTGGAATTATCAAAATAACTCCCATCTAAGATCACAGCAAACCGCCCGGGCCTGACCAGTAATCCGTACCCGGCATCGGTGATCTTATCAGTATTCAGGCTGTCGCTCAGCGTCCAATCCTTCAGATCGATTGTATCGGTTGTGGATAAATTATAAATTTCAATAAATTCATCATGGTAGTCTGATCCATCCACATCATACATCACCTCGGTAAAAATCACCTGCGCGTCAATCCGGATAATCAGAATAAGCACCAAAATCAATACAAATACCCCACGCCATTGGCCAGTTATTCCAGTCATATCATGTCACTCCAATTTTGAAATATTAATAGACAGGGTAATGCTACCCGTTAATTCAAAGTATTTGAGAGTTGATACAAAAATTTATGAATTGATATGAAAATACTTTATCAGAATTATGGCATCAGCCGTGACAATGTCAGGAAATTGATATTGAATATCAGAAATTGAACAGTAACCTAAAATAAAATGACGGCGAACGGAGCAGCGCCCGCAAGTTCAGATCATCAAACATATAAGTAAAAACATCTTTAACGGCTGGATTGTTATTTGCTCTGTTAACGACAAAATTGAAAAGCCAGGGAAATTTTACCAACCGCTGAATGGTATAACTTAATCTCAATTCATCCCATAACCTGTTATAAATCGCTGTGTCATATTGCGCCAAAAAATCACCGGAGTAATTATTTGCATCCACAGCTTGTTTTATCACTTTTGCGGCAATCTCACCACTCACCAGCGCGTTCCCGATCCCTTCACCGGTGAAAGGGTCAATCAATGAGCCGGCATCCCCTGTGAGTAAAAATCTATCACCTGAGATCTGCCGTTTTTTTGAACCTAAGGGCAATCCCCAGCCCTTTATATCTCCTATAAGCCGCGCGTCCTTAAATCTTGTCCGAAATTCTTCGTGCCCGGATAATAATTGCAGCATTTCTTTCTTCATATTGAAACTTTTATTTCGCATATTTCCGGATAATATCCCGATACCGACATTCGCCATATTATCAGCCATGGGAAAAATCCAAAGATAGCCCGGCAGAATTTCTTTAATAAAATGCAACTCGATAAAGTTTCCGGGATGGTGTCCACCGACATTCTTGTAATATGCCCGTACACCGGCTGAATAATGGGCAGGATCCATCCTGTGCCCCGCCAAATTTTTAGCAATCAAAGAACGGTCGCCTTCCGCGCCGACAACAATTTTACATTGACAGGTACCGGAATGGCCATTTTTACTGAATGTCAGATCCACACCTTTTTCATGACGATCTATGCCTGTTATTTCAGTCCCATGATGAATTTCCGCAAAACCGGTATCCAGTTTTTGAGTTAGGAAATGATCAAAGTCCATCCGTTTGGCAATAAATCCGGGAGCATGGGGCTCTTTATGGTTATTTTTTCTGAATGGAATCTCCAGTACTTTGCGGTTGGGCGCGTAAAACTGTACACCCCAGCTTTCCAGAAATTTATCTTTCTGAATTTGCATTTCTCCAATCAATCCGGGATCATATGATTTTAAAACACTAAGGACTTTTCCACTGAGCGCGTCGCCGCATATTTTATCGCGCGGAAAGACCGCTTTATCAAAAATAACATGGTTAACACCCGCCTTTGAAAGAAATAGAGAAGTACTGCTGCCTGCAGGTCCGGCGCCAATAATGGCCACATCCGTTTGTATGTCGTACATTTAGTATAATTATCCTGTAAAGAATTATTAAGCCCGCGTCTTTCAAGATGCAATTTTTGTTTAATTTAATGTATATAAAAATAAATTGCTATTCATCATGATATTTTTATTCGAAAATTGTATGGGAGAGATAATGCCGATTCTCAAGGGTGGATTCCAAAGTAAAATGCCATAAAAATATTAACCGGAATATTGTATATTAATTTTTCCTTCTCACGTATATAATTCTTATACACTCACGCATCAGATACGGGGGGAAAATCGTATGCGACGTTTAATAATCTGGTTTGTATTGCCTGTTTTTGTTTTGGCTTTTATCTATAATTGTTCCAAAGATTCAACAAGTTCGAACGGGATAACTGAATACGACGTTCTGGTATTATCAAATTATCCTGAAGCGATGGCATGGATAGACTCTGCCTATGCAGCCAATATGACCAATATCAAGATTACGACATTGGATATCGATAATGATACCGCTTCCGTTTCGCTCATGAGAGATTTTCATGTCGTTCTTTTATTTGAAGACGGCCTTGTGAACAACGCCTCCATGCTGGGTGACAGTTTATATCAATACGTTATGACGGGCGGTAATTTACTGCTCTCGACGTTCTACTGGCAGGATCGCAGCGATGGTGGCTATAACAGCTCCTGGGGAGATCTGGAATTGATTGATCCCTTATATGGCGGAAGCTGCCGCTATGAAATGGATACCCTTGGAACCACTATGACACATGCATTGACAAGCGGCATTGACAGTCTTCAGACCTATTACCGGGGCGGTCCGAACACATTGCGGGTTGGCGCCACCAGTCTCGCCAACTGGAGCGACGGAGACATTTTAATTGCCTACAACAAGCCGGCGGGAACGATAACCGCGGTCACGTCCTATCCCGCGGAACCATTTCTGCAGCTTAATAATTCTGATCTGGATGTTCGCGGAGATTATTTTAAGTTATGGGAGAATGCTATTAAATGGACAGGTTCTCAAAAACCGGTATCAAAACCTAACGCGGTGATCTCCGATAAAAACCGCATGACAGACGGGCATAATGTGAACACAAAGAAATCAGATCAAACCACAGGTTCAAAACGAACTAATCGATAAATCTTCCTAATTTTTCAAATATCCGCCAACTGTTTATAAATTGGCGGATGTTTTTTTCTTTTATTTGACCATTCCGGAAAATCCCATAAAAGCCATCGCCAGTATACCCGCCACGATCAGGGCCAGAGGAGAACCGGCGAATAATTTCGGAATTTCTCTTGTCTCAAGCGCTTCTCTGATTCCGGCAAATAAGATAAGAGCCAACCCGAATCCGATGGCTGAAGCAAAAGAAAAAATCACTGTGTTCAGAAAATCTAAATTGGACTGAACCGACAAAATGGCAATTCCGAGAATCGCGCAATTTGTGGTGATTAAAGGTAGGAATATTCCAAGAGCCTTGTACAAAGACGGTGCCGTTTTTTTCATGACAATTTCAACAAACTGCACAAGTGAAGCGATCACCAGGATAAATACAATCGTCTGCAAATATTGAATCCCCGCGGGAACCAGAACATAATTTTGTATGATATAGGTAATCGCGCCGGCCAGAGTCAATACAAATGTCACTGCCATTCCCATTCCAATGGCGGTATCTGTTTTTTTCGACACTCCCATGTATGGACAGATACCCAAAAATTTTGTAAAAACGACATTGTTTACAAAGATAGCACTGATGATCATTAATATCATGCTGCCCATCAACGGTCTCCTCCGGCCAGTTTACTGATTTTATTCATCCCCACCATCATAAATCCAAGTGTGATGAATGCTCCCGGCGCCAGAACAAAGAGCAGGATCGTTCGCCATGTCTCAGGCAGGAAACGGTGACCCAGCAGCGCTCCGGAACCAAGAACTTCCCTGATACTTCCCAGAATGAACAAAGTAAATGTAAATCCCAATCCCATTGAAATACCGTCAATAAACGACTCCCATATGCTGTTTTTTGAAGCAAATGCCTCCGCGCGTCCCAAAATGATACAATTCACTACGATCAGCGGAATGAATAATCCGAGCGTCTTATGTAAGTCATACATTGTTGCCTGCAGCCCCATATCCACTATGGTAACGAAAGTTGCAATGATAACTATAAACGCCGGGATCCGAACGCGATTCGGGATCACATTTTTTAACGCGGAAACGACAACGTTAGAACCGGTCAAAACAAACAGTGTGCTCAGTCCCATTCCTAAACCGTTCTCCGCGGAGGAAGTTACAGCGAGGGTCGGACAGAGTCCCAAAAGAAGACCGGTCACAGGATTTTCAGTAAACAAGGCCTTTTTAAATTTGGATCCGATATCCATTACTCCTGTTCCTCCTTAACCGTTTTAAATATTCTTAAAGCGCGTTCCACGCCGGCGGTAAATGCCCTGGATGTAATCGTCGCCGCGGTTATGGCATCCACATCGCCTCCATCCTTTTTAACCCGCCATTTCGTGTTTTGAAGAGTTCGGCCGGAGAATTGTTCCTTGAAAAGTGGTTTAGTCATTCCATCCCCCAACCCGGGTGTTTCTTTATGATCAAGGACATAGGTGTCTAAAATGGTACCTGATGAATCGATACCAACCATCATATCAAAGTCATTAGTAAACCCATTCGGCCCTTTTACAATAATCGCGTATCCCAAAACAACACTGTCCTCATTCACCGCCTTAAAATATTTTGCCTTTGAACCATCAATCTGTGTTTCAGCCGGATTTTCGGAGAATTTATAATCTTTGATGCCGTGTAATACAATCCCGATTGCCTTTTTGGTTTCGGCTTTTTTATTAATTTCAATCGGTCCGGTGGTAACTTTATTGACATAGGCCAGAAGTACCGCCGAACACATCGCGATCAACACAAGAACGATGATGACCCTGAAACCTGATTCTTCTTTAGCCATTTTGAACCATCCCAAATCGTTTTACCGGAAAATACTTATCGATAAGCGGAACAACCGCGTTCATTAATAATATGGCGAATGAAACTCCTTCCGGATAACTTCCGAAAAGTCTGATAATTGCTGTTAACATTCCGCAGCCGATCCCAAAAATGAGTTTACCCTTAAAAGTCAGAGGTGAAGTCACCATGTCTGTGGCCATAAACAGCGCTCCCAGAAAGAGTCCACCGGACAGGACATGAAATATCGGACTGGCATAAGTAGCAGGATCCGATAAGTAAAAGACACCTGTGAAAAGAAATACGGTTAGAATAAACAGTACCGGAATTTCCAAGGTGATATATTTTTTGTACAATAAAAACAGCGCCCCTAATAATAATGCCGCCGCGGAAATTTCACCCAGTGATCCGGGCATATTACCTATTGCCAGATCAGTAAAAGAGGTATTTACAAGCGCTCCCGCGCCTTCAGTTTTTAAAATCCCAAGCGGAGTGGCGCCGGTAATTCCGTCAGCTGCTTTGCCGGGCATCAACCATGAAGTCATTTCAACAGGAAAGGATATTAACAAAAATACGCGCGCCACCAACGCCGGATTGAAGATATTCTGGCCTAACCCGCCAAATACCTGCTTGCCGAGAACGATGGCTGCAATGGAGCCGATAAAAATCAGCCACCAGGGCGCGTTCGCCGGAAGATTCATCGCTAATAACAGACCGGTCAGCAGCGCGCTGCCATCAAGATAATTAATTTTATAATGAACAAATTTTGAGATTACCGCTTCAATTCCAACACAAAACAGCGCTGAAAACAATATCACACGAAATGCCTGCCATCCAAAAAACCAGACAGATACACCCATCGCCGGTATCAGCGCCAGACTGACTGTATACATAATTCGTGAAGTAGATTCCGCCGCCTGCATCTGCGGAGACGAATCCATCAAAAGCAGCCTGTTAGTTTCCAATGTCAATTTTCTCTCCTGATCATGTTTTTTCCGAGACGCATCCACTGAACCAGCTTGCGGTTAGCCGGACAATTATAAGAACAACTCCCGCATTCAATACAATCAAGAATCGCTTCCTTGGCGGATTTATCCATTTTGTTCGAGCGGATCATATCGGTAAATGTGACCGGAGTGAGTCCCATAGGACAAACCGTGATACAGGACCCGCAGCGTATACAGGGATTTTCAGCGCGATTTACAGAAAACGATTCATCAAAGAAAAGTAAAGCAGACGTGGTTTTGGTGACGGGGCTCTCAAAGGAAAAAGATGTCTTACCCATCATTGGTCCACCGCTTATGAACATTTTTACGCTATGGGTATCTATATCAAAATCTTTTATAATGGTTGAGACCGGTGTTCCGACAGGAAGCATGATATTCCCCGGATGATGAACAAGGTTACCGGCAACCGTGACCACGCGGCCGGAAAGCGGACGATTGAAATAAACTGCCTCCTGGATCGCTACGACGGTAGAAACATTCTGAACCACCACTCCCACATCCATCGGAAGATTTTTGGAAGGCACTTCTCTGTTTAAGATTGCCTTGATCAGCTGTTTCTCGCCGCCCTGCGGATATTTGACTTTCAACGGGGATATAAAAATATTTTTGTAATTTTTTGATTTTCTCTCGAGGAGGCGGATGGCATCCGGTTTATTTACTTCAACACCAATAAAGACCGGAACCCCGTTAAATAATTTTTGAAGAAGCTGGATACCCTTAAATAATTCATCCGCTCTCTCCAGCATCACCCGGTGATCAGAAGTAATGTAGGGTTCACATTCCGCGCCGTTTATAATCAGTGTATCGATTATCTTATCCGGTGGCGGTGACAACTTTACATGTGTCGGGAATCCCGCGCCACCCATGCCGACAATACCGGCTTCTTCAATTTTTTTTCTGATTATTTCCGGTGTAAGCGAATCGATATCAATAGTTTCAATATTTTCCGATTCAATGATTTCTTGAAAACTTCGGCCCGGTTCATTGGGTTTTAGCAATATACATTCATCAAACTGACCGCCCAGCTGAGGAAATCTTACAATTTTATCTACCGTTCCGTCCACCGGCGCGTGTACATTTGAAGAAACATATCCGGTTGATTTGGCGAGGATATCACCCCGTTTTACCACAGTCCTTCTTTCCACAACAACTTCACATGGTTTTCCGATATGCTGGTTTACAGGTATCCAAAGCTGCTCGGGGATATTGCCGTATTTTATGGCCTGATCTGATGAGCGTTTTTCCTGTGGAGGATGTACCCCGCCTGATACGAAGGTTTTAAGCATCTGCATAAGGCCCCCTTATCTCAATAGAGTGCGTTGGGCACGCCTCCACGCATTTTCCGCACAGATCACAATTTTCATAATTTATTTTAGCAAGAAAATTCTCAACCGTGATTGCCTGATGCTCACATACTTTAACGCATTTCTGGCAGCCGATACAGGCTGTTTCGCATGCCCTTTTTGCATCAGCTCCCTTATCCGTATTGCTGCATGTTACTGTAATATTTTTTGAGACGGGCCGCATATGCAGGAGATGCTTTGGGCAGCTATCGATACAAATCCCACAGCCGCTGCAAACATGATCATCAATCACAACAATCCCGTCTTCAATCTTCATCGCGCCGAAAGGACAGGCATTTACGCAGGAACCAAGCCCCATGCACGCAAACGCGCAGGTTTTTGAGCTATCCGTAATGAGCGACATCGCCCAGCAATCATGAATCCCTTTGTACTCCATGACATAAGGGGAATTATGAACTGTCCCGTTGCACATGAGAGAGGCCACCTGTTTTTCCCCAATACTGATATCCAGCCCGAGAATCTTTCCCACCTCTGCCATGATTTCCGATTCGGCCACCGGACATGGAGTGTCAATTTTCATTCTGGAAACAAGGTTTTCCGCATAATTCGCGCATCCGGCAAATCCGCATCCACCGCAATTCGCTCCGGGCAGAAGGTTTGTTATCCTTTCTATTCTCGGATCTTCATCCACATGGAATTTTTTTGAGGCGATGAGCAGGCCGGTCGATGAGAGAAGAGCAAATCCCCCCAAAATCATTCCTGGAATCAATAGTTCCGCTGGCATTAATCCTCCTGATACTTCTCAATTTTTTTGATTTGAATCGTGCTGTTTTTATCACTGTACCGATTGTCTATTAATCGAATCAGGAATAAAGATGCCACTAAACCGGCAATACCAAAACCTAATTGTATCGGTTCATTAGCAGAGTCGAATAAAAACCTCGCGAGAGCGATTCCGGTGAAAAACAGAATAATCGGTATGAGATATAGAATTATAGAAGTCTGAATGACCCGGTCAAACTCCAGACGCACTATTTGTGATTGTTTTAAAGGGAATGAAACCCTGTTTTTTTCGATTTGGACAGATTCTTTCGAACACATTCCCTTTATACCGCAGCTGCCGCAGGCGCTGCTTTCTTCCAACTCAATAGTATATTTTGTATCACTGATCTCCGCCACTCTGCCATATACACAATTTGATGTCATTTGTAAATCCTGTTATTACTTATAAGATCAGGATAAAAATACAAATATTGTACCATCGGGACGGACAGGCGGTGTTCCTTATTAACGCAGTAATATCAGGCTTTTGCTAAAATTTTATTCAAATTACAGGCGGGTAATTTCTCATATATGATGTTTTTAGTGAATATTTTCCTATATGTTGGAATATGTCAATATTCAAAAAAAAAGCGGCATGAGAAAAATACATCTCACACCGCTTCCCGATTCTTTTGGGGGGGAATCGTTATTTTTTGTTTTTATGTTTTAAACCAAATTCAAAACCGGCGTCCACCGCTTTTTTATTCATATCAATCAATTTCTTGCGTTTGATCGCGGTCTTCAGAGTTTCGTAGAGAGTTTCTTTTGTAAACAATCCGGTATAAGCGACATAAGCCGCCATTGTGATCATATTAGCCATACGTGTGTTTCCCAGTTCGTCGGCCATCTGTGTTACTGGAATCGGCATTACCTCCACGTCCTTACGTTTCACCTCAATGTCGATGAGAGAACTGTCATAAATGATCAGTCCGCCTTCGGTAACATCAGATTCAAACTTCTCAAGCGATGGCCTGTTCAGCGCAATCAGAACGCTTGGATCGCTTACCATCGGCGAACCCACTTCAATGTCCCTTATATTGACATGACAGTTTGCTGTTCCGCCGCGCATTTCCGGTCCGTATGAAGGAAGCCAGGAAACATGATAATCGGCCAGCATACCCGCCTGAGCGATTGCCGCGCCCAGCAGCAGAACGCCCTGACCACCAAAACCGGCAACCTTTATAGCCGGATTTTGATATTTCTGCGGAATTTCAGGTTTCCCGAAATTTTTATCCGTGTCCGGCATGATATCAATCAGCTGTTTGATTTCATCGGCTGAAGGATTGAACGGTTCATTAGTATAAGGTTCGACTTCTTTTGTAATATCCCGGTAAACCCCTAACGGGAACTGCGGGAGCATTACGTCTTTAATCCATTTCATTGAATCCACAGGATCCATTTTCCAGCCGGATGGACATGGGGACAATATTTCTATCAGTGAAAAACCGAGATTGTTAATCTGATTTTTAAGAGCTTTCCGCACTGCCAGTCTGGCCTGAGCCCGGTGTTTATTATCAAAAAGCGCCACACGTTCCACATACACCGGAGCCTGCAACTGACTTATTAATTCCGCTACCTTTATGGGATAGCCTTCGTTATGAGGATTACGGCCGCGGGGCGTGGTAGTCGTACGCTGATCAACAAGTGTAGTTGGAGCCATCTGCCCGCCGGTCATACCGTAAATAGCGTTATTGACAAAAAAGACCGTGATGTTTTCACCGCGGTTTGCCGCATGAAGAATTTCAGCTGTGCCAATGGCGGCAAGATCGCCGTCTCCCTGATAACTGATCACAATACTCTCAGGATGAGCGCGTTTTATTCCGGTCGCCACTGCTGGGGCGCGGCCGTGCGCAGCCTGGATGTTACCTGTGTTAAAATAATAATAAGCAAACACACTGCATCCTACGGGGCTTATAAAAATTGTCTTGTCCGCTACCTCGAAATCATCCAGAGCCTCAGCAATAAATTTGTGAACATTACCATGACCGCATCCCGGACAGTAATGAGGCATTTTTTTGTCCGAACTTGGATTTCTATCATATTGTTCATAAAAACTTGTCGGTTTTTGCAATACTTTCGATGCCATATTTATCTACCTCTTATATTTTCATTACTTCAGGAGTAATTTGGTACGTTCCAGCAATTCATCAGTTGAGGGGACAACCCCGCCCATCCGGTTATAAAACTCAACCGGACAGTTTCCGCTCACCGCTAACCGGACATCATCCACCATTTGACCGTTACTTAATTCCACAACAAGAAATTTCTTGACCTTACGGGAAAGTTCATTTATCCGTTCTGATGGGTACGGAAATAATGTAATCGGCCTTAGAAGACCTATTTTCACGCCGTCCTTCCTAAGCTTCTCGACAACTGTCTTGAGAATTCTGGAAATTATTCCATATCCCATGACTACATATTCGGCATCTTCAAGCATGAACTCTTCTTTTCTTAGTTCATTTTCCTCGATTTTAAGATATTTCTTCTGCAAACGCCGGTTATGTTCTTCCAGTTCTTCCGGATCAAGATATATACTCGAAATCAGATTCTTTTTGCTTTCCTTATCGGCATAAAGCGCCCAGTCATGGCGCGGTAATTTAGTGATCGGTTCACCGAATTCAACCGGTTCCATCATTTGCCCGGTGTAACCATCCGCAAGAACATAGACAGGGGTACGGTATTTTTCGGCCAGATCAAATGCCAGCTGGGTCAGATCAGACATTTCCTGCGCGCTGTTTGGCGCCAGAACCGGACATTTATAATTTCCATGCCCGCCACCTTTGACCACCTGATTGTAATCTGATTGTTCAGGAGCAATATTACCCAGTCCCGGGCCGCCGCGCATCACATCAACGATGACGCAGGGTAATTCTGCGCCTGCTGCATATGAGACGCCTTCCTGTTTCAGGCTGATTCCCGGACTTGAGGAGGCGGTCATCGATCGCACTCCCCCGCTGGCCGATCCGTAAACCATATTTATCGCCGCCACTTCACTCTCGGCCTGTAAAAATGTTCCGCCAACGGCCGGTAGATATTTCGCCGCCGTTTCGGCTATTTCGCTTGCCGGTGTAATCGGATAACCAAAATATACACGGCATCCGGCGAGAATAGCCCCGCGAACCACAGCGTCATTTCCTTTGAGCAATATTTTCGACATTAGGCCACCTCCTCAGCAAGCATTTCGTATCCCTTTTTATAAACAATGATCGCTTCAGGTTCAGGGCAGGCATAAAAACAAACCCCGCATCCGGTGCAGTTATCGCCTAAATAATAAGCAAAATGATACCCTTTGCTGTTAAATTTTGAATTAAACTCCAAAACATCAGGCGGACAGGCATCTATACAGAGACCACAACCCTTACACAACTCAGGTTCAACTTTTACAAATGGTTTGTCCAAGATTTTCCCTTTCATAACCATCCCTTCTTTATCTGATGTATAAATATAAATTTTTCATAAATCCAAAAACTATCCTGACCGTTATAAACTTCAATTATCATGCCACTTTATTGTCATTCTCGCTCTATGTCTAATACCGCTTAATCAAATTATAATCAATAATTTAACAAATATTTAGCTTTTATCGGCATTACCAATTTTTCTAAAATCTGAAAACAGGCTGATCATTTTTATCATTTGTGGGAAGCAATAGTAATATCAACCAAAACCGGAAAATATTATATATCTAAATTATTGCATTTTAATTAATTTCTAATACTTTCCCACTTTACATCATCAATACCATGGTGTTTGTTTTCAAATCTTGCTATTATGAACAGCAGATCGCTCAGCCGGTTCAGGTAGACGAGCATTTGCTGACGCAAATCCATTTCATTCCCCAGCTTTACAAAAACCCGTTCCGCCCTTCTGCATACTGTCCGGGCCAAATGAGCAATCGCAGCGGTTTCATTACCTCCGGGAAGCACAAAATTTTTCAGCGGTTCAAGATCAGCTTCATACAGATCGATGGCATCTTCCAGGGCCTTTACATGTTCCTGAGCAATTTGTCTGCTGAATTTTTTTCGCGCTTTTTCATCAGGAGTGGCAATCTCTGCTGAAAAAACGAATAATTCATTCTGAATTCGCAATAAAAGTTCATCAATGCCGGAATGGCTGTTTTTCGATCTCAGCAAGCCGAGGATACTGTTTAACTCATCCAGCGTGCCGTAAAGCTCCACACGCGGATGATCTTTTTGCACCACGTCCCCGCCGAATAGGGCGGTATTCCCCTCATCTCCAAATCCTGTATATATTTTCATCGCTTTGCCGCTGACTCTCTTTTTAAACATTCAGTTACTAATATAATAAAAATGATACATTTATGATACGTTTAACGCTTCTTTTTTTGTTGAAATGTTTAACAACCCGGATATTATCCCAAATTATTTCGCGGAATAAATGATACCGTATTTATTTATTAAACGGTGCATGGTTCGCCGGTCTATTCCGCAGGCGTCCGCTGCACGGGTTATATTCCCATTGTATTTTTTTAAATAATTTGTGATATATTTTTGTTCAAATGTTTCAAGAACCTGCTCTTTTGCTTCCCTGTACGGCATATGCAAAATCTTGTCTAAAATCGCTTCCGCGTTTTTATAGAGAGCGGGTGGCAGATCTTCCAAACGAATATCGTTTCCCTGGCAAAGATAAAATGCCCTGGTCACGATATTCTGCAGTTCACGCACGTTCCCGGGCCAATGATAATTTATCAGAGATTCCATTGCGTCCTCAGCGATTCTGAAGATATTTTTATCTTCTTTTCTTCTCAATTCATCAAGAAAATGTTCCGCGAGACACTGAATATCTTCAGGCCGTTCTCTCAGAGGCGGCACTTCTATATTGATCGTGTTTAACCGGTATAAAAGATCCTTCCTGAGCCCCTTCTCACTCACTATATCTTCCAGATTTTTATTTGTTGCGCTGATCACTCTCACATCAACCGGAATTTCCTCCTTGCCGCCTACACGGCGGATTTTCCGTTCTTCGAGCATTCTGAGCAATTTAACCTGAAGATTAAGCCCCAGATCCCCTATTTCATCCAGAAAAAATGATCCCTTATCCGAAAATTCTACAAGCCCCGGCTTTGTCCTGTTGGCACCGGTAAACGCCCCTCTTTCATATCCGAAGAGCTCGCTTTCGAATAAATTCTCCGGCAGCGCCGCGCAATTAACAGGTATAAACGGAAATTCAGCGCGTTTACTCAGACGATGAATACTCCTTGCGATCAGCTCTTTTCCGGTTCCGCTCTCACCGGTGATCAAAACATTCGCCTGCCCCGATGCTACCTTTCTCACCATCTCAAGAATATCCTTCATCTTCTCACTCACAAAAATGATATCCGGAAATTCTTTTTGAAGCTGATCTATTTCCAGGGAATCAGAGTTTGATCCGTTTCTGCCGGTAAAGGCCCTGGACAGTGAATTCATCAATTTTTTTGAAGTAAACGGCTTTTCGATAAAATCGAATGCCCCGAGACGCATAGCCTCTACACTCGATTCTATGGTGCCATATCCGGAAATGACAATAACAAAGATATCAGGGTAATCAGACTTAACCTTTTTTAAAATTTCCAGGCCGGAAATAGATGGCATTTTCAAATCGCAAATCACACCGTCATAATTTCCGATGGCCAGAGCATCCAAAGCTTTCCGGCCATCCTGAAAAAGCTCAAGTTCATACTGATTGTTCCTGGATAGTAATTTTTTCAGGCTGATCAGCATTTCTTCTTCGTCATCAATAATCATTATTCGAATCATGCTAGCCCACCGGAAATGTTATCTTAAATGAAGTTCCGTTATTTAATTCACTGGAAACTTCTATTCTGCCATTGTGATTTTTTATGATATTATTAACAATGTATAATCCAAGACCTGTGCCCTTGCCCGGCGGTTTGGATGAGTAAAACGGTTCAAATATCTGATGCATATTTTTGGGCCCGATTCCGCTGCCGTAATCTTTAATTTCAATCTCAATAATATTTCCGGTCTCCAGCTCTTTATGTTTAAAAATCACATCAATAGTGGATCCCTTCTTAGACGCGTCAATCGCGTTGTTAATGAGATTGGTGAAAGCCTGCTCCATTTGTATTGCTTCACCCCATTTATTCCAGTCTCCGCCGTCATGACTGACATTTACCTTAATATCATATTTGTCAAGACGCGGCTGCAGTACTTTCAAGCTCTCAAGCAAGGTTTTCTTGAGATTAATCGACTGAAAATTAGTGGGTAATTTCCGACTGTATTTTAGGATACTGGATGTTATTTTTGAAACTTTTTCAATCTGATTCACGATGGTGTCCAAATCTTCTTCATATTCCTTATAATTATCCAAATCATGAAAAACACTTCTGAGATAATCAGCCCTGGTAAGTATTATTCCCGACGGATTATTAATTTCATGAGCAAGTTCTGCCGTTAATTCCCCCAGTGTTACAAGACGATCAGCCCTCTGCAACTGTTCCAGATGATAATCATCAAGTTGCTTCCGGGATAGATTAAGCTTATTCACCATGTCATTGAATTGATCCTGAAGTGTTCTGATCTCAGTAGATCTGTTTACGTCTAACCTGACGGTTAAATTTCCTTTTTCAACCTCATCCATGGCTCCCGCCAAATCCTTAATAGGCCTGTTGATGTAGCGGTTGAACATGAGATACAAAACACTCCCCAGAATCAGAATCAATAAGACACCGCTGACCAGAGTCAATCTCAATGTATCCCTGAATCTGTATTCCGCCTGCGTAAGATTAAGATCCACATCAACGAAACCGTTAATTTTTTGACCGGCATCATGACAGGTATGGCATTCTTTTCTGTTGATTATCGGAAACATGGCAGAATAAACCGATCCGTTATGATAAAATTGGGTAAGCGATGTGTCCGGTTCTATTTTAAGATTTTCGTGATAAAGGACCTCTTTTATATTTTTGTTGATCACTGACTTATGATTTGAGTGGGTCACAATACCCTCAGGATTTATGATACTGACCCTGTACACACTATTCAGCTGAGCAATTTTATTCACAAAAAAGGTCAGTTTTTCAGGCCTGCCGTCCATCATGGCATGTGAAACATCACAGCGGATGATATCGACAGTCATATTGACCATGTATTTATAAGTTTCCTGGAAGTTATCTCTTAATTTCGAAATTAATAGATAAGTCGGTATTCCGACAGTCACGAGAATTAGAAGTGTAGTGAAGGTGATAAACAATGTTTTCAGGGATTTAAACATAAAAATTCCTTCTTACCGATATATAAGTTTATCAAAAAATAAGAATCATGTCAAACAGTCCGATTTATTTCTGCTATTGATATTTCTTCCAAATCTATAAAATACCGTGACGTTAATTCATAACCCATTTCATGAAAAACAGTGATTTTCAGGGGCAATTCTGTCCCAATGTCGCATATTGGCTACAGTTCATTATCTCATTAATAAACAATATCTTATCCAAATTAATGAAAATTTATTGTGACAATATTGTCCCGACAAGGTAAAAATATGCGCATTTACAAACACACCTAAGTATTTGATAATATGCTATTTACCGCTTTGTGATATTTGGCACAATATATGTATATAATAATTGTGCTTGTCAGATAAAAGGGATTACATGAAAAGACTTCTGGTTTTATCCACCGAGTCCGGACTCGTTGAGGATTTTCAGAGTATCCTGAATGGCGTATCCAAAATAGAAGTGACTTGTTATCAGAGCTGTTGTGAACTGATGGAGGGTTTTCTGACACTGCACACGGATATGGTCTTGCTGGATATTGATCTTTTAAAAGAACGGGTAACTCATCTCATCAACGTGCTCAAACTGATAAAAAGCTCTGTCGTTCTTATCCTGATCCTGTCTGAAGAACACATCTCGATTTGTAAACAAGCATTACCTCTGGGAATCCATTCATATCTCATAAAACCGGTCTCAGGTAAAGAATTATTCAGAATTGTTGATCCGATCTTGAAACATGGGAATGTCAAAATTGAAAAAGACATATGATGAATAGCCTGTTCTTGATAGCTATTCTCTGATCATATAATTAATGGTTTTACTATATCAAATTACGGAGGGGTTAGTATGAACAAAAAATTACTATTAATTCTGGCCATGTTTCTTATCTGCGCTTCACAAATCTTCGCGCAAACCATGAAACTTGGAACGTATGGCGTGTCTCCCCGAGATGTCGTTGCCGATACGGTGGATATTTTTGACAGAGCTTTTAACGGATTGCTCAATGTTGGTCTTGAGACACAGATGTATCTTAAGGGAACGCTTAACGGAGCAAGTCTGACCAATCCTACCTGGACCGTCACTGCTAAGCCTGCCGGATCATTAGCTGATTTTGGCGCTCTGGCGGTAATAGACACATCGTCAGAGGTTGTTGTCTTCACCCCTGATTTGGCAGGTACCTATAAAGTTACCTTTTCAGACGGCGCATTCTCCGCCGAACTTACCATCAACGCGGCTAAATACGTCGGTGTGTATGAAAATTGTACCAATTGCCATGGACCTGACACATTTTTGGATGATATGGTTACCCCCTGGGAACAAACAGGCCACTATTGGTTATTTGAAGAAGCAATGATGGGAACCGCCAGTGATCATTATGGCCCAAATTGTGTCAGTTGTCATACAACCGGGTATGATCTCATGGCCACAAATGATGGTTTTGATGACCGTACTCAGCTTATTAATGGTATTGATTCGGTCTGGGCATACCCCGATTCACTGGCTCCCGGTACCTGGGATGCGCTGGTTGCTCTATATCCAAATTCAATGCACCTTGCCAGAATTCAGTGTGAAAGCTGTCATGGTCCCGGTGACCGCCACAATGGCAACACAAACGACGCCAGAATGGTTGTTGATCTAAAAGCGGACAACTGCGCGTGGTGCCATGATTCAGGGACACATCATGTCTATCCCGAGCAGTGGGATGTCTCCTTGCATGGCAACGCCACATCTTATCCGACCGGCGCCGGTCGTTCATCCTGTGTACCGTGTCATACAGGCATCGGATTTGTCCAGAGTTTAAAAGGAGTCACTCCCATAAACACGGACTATATGCCAATTACCTGCGCGGCCTGTCATGATCCGCACAATCTGACAAACGAACATCAGGTAAGGACCGTCGAAGCGACTTTATCCAATGGTGAAGTGGTAACTCAGGGCGGACTTGGCAAGCTTTGTATGAACTGCCATAAAAGCCGCCGCGATGCCGTAGCCTACACGAATGACTATCTGACTAACCTAAGTACTCATTACGGACCGCATGGCAGTTTGCAAGGCGATATGCTGATCGGCACAAACGCGGTCACATTTGGTAAAAATTTGCCATCATCACCGCATCTGGCTGCCACCGAGAACGCCTGCGTTGATTGTCATATGTATCCCGGACACGCTGACGAAAGCGGTGAGGTCATATTAAGCGGATCTCACTCCTTCGCGATGAGTACTCCCGATGAAGTTGATAATGTCGCCGCTTGCGCGGATTGTCATGGCAATGTGGGCACTTCATTCGATGAGAAAAAATACTACATCAATGGAAATGCCGATCATGACGGTGACGGAACCGCCGAAGGATTACAGCATGAAGTCGAAGGACTATTGGAAGAACTCGCGCTGCTGCTCCCGCCAAAAGGCGAACCGACAGTGGCGATCGACGATTCTTCAGTCACTCTGGTGGAAGCACAGGCCGGATACAATTATTTCTTTGTTGAGGAAGATGGAAGTTTTGGTATCCATAACCCGGCATACACCATAGCACTTTTGAAAGAATCTATCGCCGCAGTAAACGCGACGGGCATTTCTGACGATTATAATATTATTCCGGTGAACTATGCTTTATCTCAAAACTATCCAAATCCGTTCAACCCGGAAACGAATATTCATTTCTCACTGGTAAAATCCGGTCATGTGTCTCTCGTGGTTTACAACACACTCGGGCAGAAAGTAGCCACTCTTATTGACGATAATATGAATGCAGGCGCGCATGACACGAAATTTATCTCCTCTAATCTTTCGTCCGGTGTTTATTTCTACCGCCTGACAGTAACCGCTAATGATGGAAAACAATTTGAGTCTATGAAAAAAATGATATTGATGAAGTAAAAAAGTGCTCTTCTGATTAAGCCTTTCCGCCTCCGGGCGGGAAGGCTTTTTTAATTATGCACTATTCCGGATATATATTCATACAAAAAACCGCGCTTTAGTAACGATCATCAAAAAAGTAGCTACTTTGGAGTACATTCATCGCAAAGGGTAATATATGGACACCGTTTTTTAATTTACGCCTGAATATTAGCTAATTTAATAAATTCAGTCAAAAACTGTGACATTCATGTCCCACTATTAATCTCGCATCAAAACAACATATATATTATAAAAACAATTACTTAGAATCCTTAGCTCACTTTACAGAGACAGTCTTGTCCCGCTATTTAAATAATACGAATAATTATTGATTCCTATATATTATTGTTTATTAACAAGATAGCGCCAATTGTGACTCTTGGCACAATCTTTGTAACTACCATTACCATAACAGTAAGGAATTAAATGAAGCATGTAATTATACTCACAGACGAAGAGATATTCGAAGGAAAGCCGGATTCAGATTTTGATTTTGAGATTCAGACATATAAAGCCTGTTGTACATTTCTCGAAAGTTTTCTCTCAAATCATTACGAACTGGTTATTCTCGATATCGATTTGCTGGAGCAACGGGTCATGCATATTCTAAAGATTATTAAATTATTAAAAAACTCTGTACCGGTGATCCTGGTTCTCTCTGACAGTCATATTACGACGTGCAAAAAGGCTCTGCCTTACGGAATATTGACATACTTAATGAAACCTGTTTCACAGAACGAATTTCATGAGCAATTACAACGGTACCTGAGCGAAAAAAGCTAATATTTTTAAGGATGTTCAACACTAACTAAAAATTATTGTGTCTAACTGTTCATATTATTTAGGAGGGGTCCTATGTTAAGGAGATTAATTTCTGTCACAATGCCTTTGTTATTTCTTGGTTCATTGTTCTTCGGAGGCTGTACAGATGAGACGGAAAAGATTGTCGAAGTCACTGTAAGGGATACTGTCACCGTTCATGACAGCATATTTGTGAATGTGATTCCGGTTGTCGTAAATGATATCGTTACAAATCCAGATTCCATCGCTGTCGGCGGAACAATCACATTGACAGCTGAAACTGATGTTGTCGCTGAAGTCGGAACATTAAAATACTTCTGGGTATCAAGTGATGGAAAATTTGACAAAACCGAAGGTGATACGGTTACCTGGAAAGCTCCGGATGATGCCGGAACCTATGAGATTGCCGTTCATATCACGGATGGTACTTACATCGGAGTAGGTTCGAGAAATATCGGTGTCGGAATGTATGCCGCCATCACAGACACATTCTATGTCGGCGGCGCCAAATGCGCCACATGTCATAGCGACAAAGCGGCTGAATGGCAGGAAACCGGTCATGCGCACGCCTGGGCAACGCTTCAGAGCAGTGATCATGCCGCTTCATATTGCAATAAATGCCATACGGTAGATTTCAACGAGGTCCCGGGTAACGCCGGTTATGATGACGCGCCGATCGCCATGTTTGAAAATGTCCAGTGCGAAAACTGCCACGGACCGGGTTCAAAGCATCCGGACTTCACCGCTGAAGACAGAGCTATTACTGTTGATATCAGCGCGGAAAACTGCACCACATGCCATTCCGGTGAACATCATCCTTTTAATTCAGACTGGGTAGATTCCAAACATAATTTTGATCCCGCGACCGCCGCGCACGGCGCGCCGGCGAACAGCTTCTGCCAGCCCTGCCACAGCGGTTCCGGATTTATCGCTGCTTTCGGTGGCGGTGTTGCTCATGATCCCGCGGATCCCGGTAATGTTTCCTGTTCGACATGTCATAATCCGCACAGTGAAGAAAATCCGTTCCAGCTGCGCACACTCGCGGATGTCACTTCCGTTGTCGCCAACAGCGAATCCCAGACCATCGCGATCGCCGGAAATGGTCAGCTCTGCGTACAGTGCCATCACGCGCGCCGTTCCGCTGATACTCAAATTGAGACCGGTTATGACCATTTTGGTCCTCACGAATCACCTCAGGGTGATATGCTGGCGGGAATCAGCGCTTATGAAGGATTTGATTTTGAATTCAGCGGCAAATTTACAAACCATTATGTGATCGAAAACGGCTGTACAACCTGTCATATGAACGCCACCCCTTATCCGAACGCCAATACCGGTCATACATTTGAAGCGACTACAAGCTCCTGCGGAAAATGCCACGGAACGGTCAGTGATTTTGAGGATATTATGGCAAACAATGACTTTGATGGTGACGGCACAACCGAAGGTTTACAGCTGGAAATTGACGGTCTGATGGATAACCTAACTTCAGAATTGGTCACGGCAGGTTTGGATACGGTAGGTATGGATATTGTTACTGCTCTGTCTGAAACCATCAATGATACTACAGCCGCGGGTGAACCAACCACTCAGGCGCAGATGTTGAGAACCGGAGGTTACAATCTGGCATTCGTTTTGGGTGATGGAAGCCGCGGTATTCATAATCCTGAGTACGCTGTTCAGATTCTCCAGCAGTCGATTCTCTACATGCAATCTTTTAATATGAAAAAATCGGGAACGACAACTCTGACATTGCTAAGTTCACGCGATAAAGCGGTAAGAAATTTTTAACTGATTTTAAAAAAAACCGATAAAACTCCTGAAACAAAAAAACCCCGGTCATGCCGGGGTTTTTTATTTTTTAATGCTGCTATTTTTGCGTCCACTCCGTACCGGACGACGTATCTTTTATTTCAATATTTATATCCGCCAGACGGTCCCTGATCTCATCGGATAAAGCGAAATTCTTTTCCTTGCGAAGTCTGAGTCTGAGGTCAAGAATAATTTTCATTATCCCTGAGATATCTCCACTTCCCGAATGCCCGGCCTGAAGATCCCGGTCGGGAAGTAATCCCAATACATCGCCGACTGTTTTATTGAGAATTCCGATTAGATTTTCAACCGCATCTGTATTCAGGACACCACCCGACTGATCCAGCCGGCTGTTGACTTCCCGGAAGAAATCAAACAAAGCGGCAATCGCCCGTGGTGTATTAAAATCATCATTCATTGCTTCTTCGAATGCCTTCCGGTACGCGTCTATTCTCTTTTGGAATTCTCCGTTATCGGAATCAGCCGTAGTTTTAATTTTCAATATTCTTTCAAAGTTACCGTGAATTTTTTCAAGGCCCTTTTGCGCGCCATCCAAAGCCTGATCGCTAAAATCGAGCGGTGAACGGTAATGACTTGTCAGGATAAAAAACCGTATGGCAAGCGGCGGATATTTTTTTACCGCGTCTTTGACGGTAATAAAATTACCTAAAGATTTTCCCATTTTAACACCGTCAACAGTGACCATATTATTGTGCATCCAATACCGCGCGAATGACTTCCCGTGTGCTGCTTCACTTTGAGCGATTTCACATTCATGATGGGGAAATATATTTTCCAGACCGCCGCCATGAATATCAAACGTCTCTCCGAGATATTTTGTGGACATTGAGGAACATTCAAGATGCCATCCGGGATAGCCCTTTCCCCAGGGACTGTTCCACTGCATGATATGACCGCTTTCCGCTTTTTTCCATAACGCGAAATCGGCAGGATGTTTTTTTTCATCATTGAGATCAATCCTGACACCGGCCATAAGCTCATCCACTTTTCTGCCCGATAATTTACCGTAATCGCTGAACTTGCTCACGTCAAAATAAATATTACCACCCGATTCGTAAGCGAATTCTTTTTCCAGAAGTTCCTTTATCAGGTCAATTTGCTCGGGGATATGACCGGTGGCCCTTGGTGATATATCCGGCCGCAAAACATTTAGTATATCCATATCTTCAAAATAACTTCTGGTATATAATTCGGCGATTTCCATTGGTTCAAGTTTCTCAAGTCTCGCCTGTTTGATGATTTTATCTTCCCCCTCATCCGCGTCGCTCACCAAATGTCCGACATCAGTGATATTCTGTACATACCTGACCCTGAAATTCAGATACCGCAGATATCTCACAACAATATCAAAACTGATATAACTTTTAGCATGACCAAGATGAGCATGACCGTAAACAGTCGGTCCGCAAACGTAAATACCGACAAAACCCGGATGTAGCGGTTTAAATGTTTCTTTTTTCCTGCTCAGCGTATTATATATTTCTAATTTATTCATTTGTAACCATCTTTAAATATCGTACCGGTTTAATGATTAATCTGAAATCGCATCTTCAATGATCATTTCCACTAATGAATTAAAGTTAATTCCGACTGATTTTGCCGCTTTTGGCAACAGGCTTGTACCCGTCATTCCCGGTAGTGTATTAACTTCCAGTATATGCGGCTCGCCGTTCGGGGTGAGACGGAAATCGACTCTGGAATATCCCTTACACCCTAGAAGCAGATGAGCTTTGAAAGCAATATTTTGCAGATTTCTCGTTACTTCATCACTCAAGTCCGCCGGAACTATATATTCACTCATACCATCCGAATACTTGCACTCATAATCATAAATCCCGTGCTTAGGAGCTATTTCAATCACCGGCAAAATTCTTGATTTAACCACACCTACCGTAATTTCCCTTCCCGGAATATACTCTTCGATGATCACTTTTGAACTATACTTGAATGCCTGATCGATCGCAGTTTCAAGTTCTTCATAATTATTAACTATTCCCAAACCTATGGTAGAACCCTGATCATTTGGTTTTACGACCTGCGGGTATTCAAGTTTCTTAATTCTTTTTCTGGAAGCTTCGGGACGTTCGAGTGTATGAGATCTGGGAGTGGGTAATTTTGCTGTTCTTAGAAGCGTTTTTGTGAGATCTTTATCCATGGCGATCATACTTGCCAGCCGCCCTGAACCGGTATATTTCAGCTCAGCGGAATCGAGCATGCTTTGAATGATGCCATTTTCCCCCTTACCGCCGTGCAGCGCGTTGAACACCACATCCGGCTTTAGACGTCTGATCAGCATCATATTTCTGAATAAAAGATCACCTTTGTTAAATGATGATGTAAAATCATCAGGATGATCAAGGGTGATAAAGTGATGATGCTCTTTGTTGAGTTTTTCCTGACTCTCTTTGTCTCCCGCAGGATCAACTTTAATCACTGTGTGGCCATTTTCGCTTAACGCCCGGGCAATATGGTCTCCGGAGACAAGAGAAACGTCGCGCTCGGTGGAATCACCGCCCATCAAAACAACAATTTTCATAACACTTCCTAATTTTTAATCGCTTGTTGCAGTAATCGTTTAACTTTATCTATTCCAAAAACATTGATAACCGCGGGCAGCTCGGGTCCTTCAGTCAGACCCGTGATTGCCGAACGTACAGGCATCCACAAATTCTTCCCTTTTATACCCGTCAATTTTTGAACATCTTTCATGAGAATCCTGAAATTGTCCAGATTGAGCTCTTTATAAGAATCCAGGAGTTTTAACATTTCACTAAATATCGTTCGGCTTTCCGGCAACATAATCCACTCTTTGGCAGATTCCGAATATGTTTCAATGCTTTCCGTAAAGAAAAGTTTAGATTTATCTTTAAGTTCAGAAAATTTATTCAGACTGTCTCTTACCGCAAGCAGAACATCACGATTTTTATCTGCATCACCTGTGTCCAGAAGTTCTTTTTTTAACCAGTTAAATCCTTCCTGAAGATATTCATTCTCCGGGATTGAACGTATGTACATTCCGTTAAGCCAATCGAGTTTTCCCATATCAAAAACAGCGCCTGCCTTGTTCACGCGTTCGAGAGAAAAATGTTCAGTCAATTCGTTGAGCGAAAAGATTTCCTGTTCATTTCCTTCTCCCTTGTGCCAGCCGAGTAAAGCCACAAAATTGATCAGCGCTTCATGCAGTATGCCTTTGTCACGGTAGTCTTCAACGGCCACATCTCCCTGACGCTTGCTTAATTTTGACCGGTCGGCATTCAGAAGTAGCGGAAGATGGGCAAACTGAGGTAATTCCCACCCAAAGGCCCGGTAAAGAATGATATGTTTGGGCGTGCTCGGCAGCCATTCTTCTCCCCTGATGACATGAGTTATCTTCATCAGGTGATCATCCACAACATTGGCCAGGTGATAAGTCGGATATCCGTCACTTTTAATCAGAACCTGGTCGTCCAGGAGATTGCTTTGGAATGTCACTTCTCCCCGTACAATATCATTAACAACCGTCTCGCCTTCTTCGGGCACTTTCAAACGGATCACATGGGATTCAGACTGCATACGTTTTAGCGCTTCATCTTTATCAATACTACGGCAGGTACCGTCATATTTTGGAGGAAGATTTTCTGCTATCTGTTTCTCACGCATTTTTTCAAGGTGTTCTGACGTGCAGAAGCATGGATACGCATTGCCATTTCGCAATAAATTATTTACATGTTCTTTATAGATATCCTGTCTCTGGGACTGATAATATGGCCCGTAATCCCCGCCTTTTTCGGGTCCTTCGTCGTATTCAAGTCCGGACCATTTTAACGTTTCGAGCAAATTCTCGACGGCCCCTTCAACATATCGATTCTGATCCGTATCTTCTATTCTCAGAATGAATTTACCATTATGATTTTTTGCGAACAGAAAATTATATAAAGCCGTTCGTAAACTACCGACATGTACAAAGCCGGTGGGACTCGGCGCAAACCTGACTCTTACTTCTGACATAATTTTCCCGTTTTATAGTTCGTTTTAAGAGAGTTCTTTGTTCTTTTTTTTCATTTTTTTCCGGTACACGATATACAAAATTATAAGTACCGTCAACCCGATTACAATTTTATTATATTGTCCGAGAATTCCTGATATCATCTGCCAGTTAATTCCCAGAAGATAACCGCCGTAAATCAGTAACCCGTTCCAAATTAACGCGCTTAATGTAGCCAGAAGAACAACAGGAATCCATTTAAGATGAAAAAATCCCGCAAACAGCGAAATAACACTTCTTGTTCCGCTTAGAAACCTGTTTCCGGCAATCACCCAATAACCATAACTGCTGAACCAAACCTGAACACGGCTAACCTGAGCAGGTTTGAATGCTTTCGCGGCCAGTTTTGAATCGAGAAAAGATCTCCCGAATTTTTTACCCAGGAGATACATTGTAAAAAATCCGAATACGCTTCCAAATGTTGTTGAAAGATAAACACCCCAGAAATCCAGTTTTCCGGAACTGATTAAATATGCGCCAAGTACGGTAACAGTATCACCGGGTATGGGCGGAAATGTATTTTCAATAAACGCGCTAACAAAAAGAACCGAATACGCCAGCACAGGATCTATCTGTTCGAAGAAAGCCAGTAAAGAATTTAACATACGCTTCTCTGATCCTACTCGCGGGACTCTAACAGGGCGGAACTATAACAGACCCCGTATGCCGGTTCACTTTTGGCCTGGTCAACAACTTTTATGCTTACCTGTTCAATATTTATAAACAGATTTTCTGCCAAATTTTTAGCAATTTCTTTTTTAAGACCGATCACACGGTCTTTTTCCATGATGATGGTAAGATCAATATTGCTTATTTTCCATCCGGCATAATGAATTTTCTTCTCGACCTCACGAAGAAGGTGGAAACTGTCCTTTTCACCGGCATGCATTGTGTTCATATCGCCCAGCGCTGCAGCTCCCAAAATTGAATCCGCAACCGCCATTGCCGCGGCATCTCTCAAACAGACAACGTTTGTCGTCTCGCCGGAGAGAAGATCAATCCCACCAATCACAATGTTATCATCGTCATCATTTTTGATTTGAGCATAACCATTACCGATTCTCAAAGAATATCCCCGCTATTAATCAGCTTAATTACTGAGTCGGTTTTTTAAATTCCTCATTCAGGCGTTACAGGATTAACATCGCGTCACCGTAACTGTAAAACCGGTATTTATCTGCTACCGCCATATCATAGGCATTCATCATAAGCTCTTTGCCGGCAAGGGCCGAAACAAGCATAAATAATGTCGATCCGGAAAGATGAAAATTGGTGACAAGTGAATCAATAATTTTAAACTGATAGCCGGGATATATGAATTTGTCGGTCCATCCTGATTCGGGTCTGACAAGCTTATCCGCGTTTGCGGCGGATTCAAGCGCCCGTACCGTTGTGGTGCCAACCGCTACAATCTTTCCGCCATTCATTTTTACTTCATTTATCTGTTCGGCCGATTCTGCGGTTATTTCAAAGAATTCGGAATCCATCTGATGACGGGTGATATCTTCCACCTGAATCGGGCGGAATGTACCCAGACCTACATGCAGCACTACCGGAATTATTTTGACACCTTTTTCTTTAATTTTTTCAAGCAACTCTTCGGTAAAATGCAGTCCTGCCGTCGGCGCCGCTACCGCTCCAATTTTATTGGCATAAACAGTCTGATATTTTTCACGGTCAACTTCTTCCGCTTCTCTCTTTATGTATGGAGGCAGCGGTGATTTTCCGACCTCGGTAATCAGATCAAAGAAATCCTGACCGTTATAATCAAACCGGACAACTCGTCCGCCGGAAGTTGTGTTATCGATAACATCGCACCCAAAATCATCTGTTATCTGAATACGGTTCCCCACTCTTACCTTTCTGGCCGGTTTAACCAGAACTTCCCACATACTCTTTTCTAACTGTCTTAACAATAACAATTCGACCTTAGCATCCGTTTTTTCCTTGGTGCCGAATAATCGTGCCGGAAACACTTTGGTCTCGTTTACCACGAGAGCGTCACCTTCGTTGAGATATTCGAACAGATCTTTAAATCCTCTGCTGACCGAAGTTCCTTCTTTTCTGTCAACTACCAGTAACCGTGATTCATCACGGTTTTCTAAGGGGTACTGGGCGATAAGTTCCTCAGGAATTTCAAATTTAAACTCCGATAATTTCATCTATTACTCCTATTAATCATATTCGCTCTAAAAAAGTGAAGCCTGGTTTAATGAATCCTTGTCATCCGGCTTTTTGCCAAAATGTTCATAAGCAAGAGCCGTTACCACTCGACCTCTTGGCGTCCGTTTGAGGTAACCCTGCTGAATCAAAAAAGGTTCACATACTTCTTCTATGGTATCGCTTTCTTCTCCGACCGCGACTGCTATGGTGTTCAGCCCCACCGGCCCACCCTGATATTTTTCAATGATCGTGATCAGGATCCTTTTATCCATGTCATCGAGGCCATTTTCATCAACATCAAGTCGTGCCAGAGCATGATTCGCGACATCTTTTGTTATCTTGTTATCGGCAATGATTTGGGCAAAATCCCGCGTCCGTCTCAGAAGACGATTGGCAATTCTGGGTGTTCCGCGTGACCGCCTGGCGATTTCCATCGCCCCTTCATCTTCTATTTCAACATTCAGTATTTTTGCCGAACGCTTTATAATTTTAAACAAATCTTCCGGCAGATAATAGTCCAGTCTTAGCACCACTCCGAAACGGGCTCTCATGGGCGATGTTAATAATCCGGCTCTGGTGGTTGCTCCGACCAGGGTAAAGGGGGCCAAATTCAACTGAACGGATCGCGCGCTCGGCCCCTTATCGATGATAATCGATATAAAATAATCTTCCATGGCGGAATAAAGATATTCTTCCACCACGCTGTTCACGCGATGAATTTCATCAATAAACAGGACATCAAGTTCATTCAGATTTGTAAGCAAACCCGCGAGATCACCGGCGCGTTCAAGTACCGGCCCCGATGTGGTTTTGATATCGACATTCAGCTCCTTACTGAGAATAATCGCCAGGGTTGTTTTTCCTAATCCCGGAGGCCCGTACAACAAGACATGATCAAGCGCTTCTCCCCGCTGTTTCGCGGCTTTGATAAATACAGAAAGGTTGTCTTTCACCTTTTGCTGACCCACAAAATCGGCCAATTTCTGAGGACGGAGACTGATGTCTATATCATCATCTTCATCGATTCGATCGGGTTTTATTAACTCATTCATAATTTATTTTTTCAAATTGTCTGGAGTGCTTTTTTAATCATTTCTTCAACGGTCAGAATTTTCCCTGTTTTCTGAGCGCGTCCGATCGCCTTTTCTGCGGAAGGTTTCGGATATCCCAGGGAGACCAGAGCAAGAACTGCTTCGCGTTCGACGGCATTCAATGATGCGGTTTCTTCTTGTCCGGCTTCGGCGTCTTCGGCAAGAATCATTTTGCCGAATTTATCTTTCAGCTCTACGATAAGGCGTTGAGCGGTTTTTTTGCCGATACCGGAGATCGAGCTAAGCGCGTTCTCATCACCATGACGTATGTAAAAGACCAGTTTTTCCGGTGAGAAACCGGAGAGAATAGTCTGTGCCAGTTTTGGCCCCACTCCAGAGATGGAAAGAAGTCCGAGAAATATTTCCCGTTCATTGTTGTCCGCGAATCCGTATAGCTGCAACACATCTTCTCTGACATGCAAATAGCATTTAAGTACCACCATTTCACCTTCGGCCGGCAGACGCTGTGAAGTGGATAAACTGATTTTCAGGTGATATCCTAACCCTCCCACATCCACAACTGCATCGGTCGCCCGCTTTACCATGAGTTTTCCGGAAATATACTCAAACATAGTGAATTACCTGCCCAATATTTTATCTTTACCGAGTCTGTGCCATTTGCATAACGCTACAGCCAGGGCATCGGAAGCATCGTCCGGTTCTATTTTTTCTTTTACTCCGAGAATATTCCGCACCATAAACTGGACCTGAGATTTAGCAGCGGCGCCATTCCCTACAACGGACATCTTGACTTCACGCGCCGTAAATTCCGTAACATCAACACCATTATTCATCCCCGCGACAATCGCCGCGCCGCGCGCGTGACCCATAATGATAGCGGTTTTGACATTCTCAGCATAAAAAAGATCTTCAATCGCCATAAAATCCGGCTGATGCTCATTAATCACTTCATTTAATTTGCTGTATATTTGATGCAGCCTTTCGGACAAACTTTTCTTTGCGTTTGTTCGAATATGCCCATACGTAAATAGCTGAGGATTTTCATTCTCAGCTATTTCTATCATTCCATACCCGGTGATGTTCAATCCGGGATCAACACCCAGAATTTTTATTCTTGACATTTACTCATCCAAAATCCGCTCTAATTCGGAATCTTCAATATCAAAATTAGCAAACACATTCTGTACATCATCGTGTTCGTCCAATATATCCATTAGTTTCATCATCTGCTCGGCAGGTTTACCTTCCAGATTGACTGTGGTTTGCGGGATCATACTAATCTGCGCTTCTTCGATGATGATACTCTTTTCTTCAAGCAAAGTTCTAATCTGATTGAAATCTTCATAAGAGGTGTAAATGCTATAATATTCTTCATCTGTGGTCATATCTTCACCGCCGCATTCCAGCACCAGCTCCATGAGACCTTCTTCCGTATAGTTTTCTTTTGGAACGGTGATCAAGCCCTTCCGGTCAAACATCCAGGCCACACTACCTGTTTCACCCAGATTGCCGCCGTACTTGCTTAAAAGATGACGGATTTCAGCCACGGTGCGATTTTTGTTATCGGTTACCGCAGAAATGTAAAGCGCCACGCCTCCGGGTCCATACCCCTCATATACCATATCTTCATAGACAACACCCGGCATTTCGCCCGTTCCTTTTTTTATGGCATTGTCAATGTTTTTCGCCGGCATATTTGCCGCTTTCGCCGCGGCGAGCGCTGAGCGTAACCGTGGGTTAGCTTCAGGATCCCCTCCGCCCATTCTCGCAGATACTGTTAATTCTTTAATAATCTTTGTAAAAACCCTGCCCCTTGCAGCATCAATTTTTGCTTTTTTATGTTTAATTGAATGCCATTTGGAGTGACCTGACATATATTCCTCCTAAATATTACAGAATATGAATTTAATAAAATTACTTCGGGTTTTCAAAAATATTTAGGAGGATATCATACAGGAGATAGGAAACATCTCCGGGTTGGATTTTTTGTTGATATAAAAAGCGGGTGAAGTCTTTCGTATCCGCCTGAAATGAAAGCGGCATTTAGAATATTTTTTCTGCTCTACAAATTTTGAACAGTCGGGAATTTACTTGTTCAGACTACTGAAAAGGATTAAATACCTGAAAAACAGTGTGGCCCTTCATTCATAAATGAAACGGCTGTTTCCGGCTTTTTATGAATACAAAATATTAATATCGGATATTAATCTATTTATTGATTTTATTCGCGGCAGATGATATTCAATTCTGCTTTACCCTGCCCTGAAAATATTCAATCGTTTTAATCAGACCATCTGCCAGATTAATTTTTGGTTCCCAGCCCAGTTTTTCTTTTGCGAGTCTGACATCAGGCTGACGCTGCGATGGATCATCCGGAGGTAACGCCAGTTTGATAATTTTCGAAACGGAACCTGTCATTTGTATCACTTTTTCAGCAAGGGAGAATATTGTGAATTCATCCGGGTTGCCAATATTTACCGGTCCAATAAAATTCTCTTTATCCATCATTCTCCGCACACCTTCGACCAGATCATCAATATACTGAAAGGAACGTGTCTGGCTGCCGTCACCATATACGGTGATATTCTCATTTTTCAATGCCTGAACGATAAAATTACTGACTACCCGCCCGTCGTTCAGAGCCATACGCGGCCCGTATGTGTTAAAAATACGTATAATTTTGATATCCACTTTATTTTGCCGGTAGTAATCCATCATAAGAGTTTCCGCCACACGCTTGCCTTCGTCATAACAGCTTCGGATACCGATCGGATTTACATTTCCCCAGTAATCTTCCTTTTGCGGATGAATAACCGGATCACCATACACCTCTGATGTGCTCGCCAAAAGGATTCGTGCATGTACTCTTTTTGCAAGCCCGAGCATATTGATTGTTCCCATGACGCTGGTTTTTGTGGTTTTAACCGGATTATACTGATAATGAACGGGAGAAGCCGGACATGCAAAATGATAGATCTGGTCTACTTCAAGAAGGATTGGTTCAATAATATCGTGCCTTACCAACTCAAAATTAGCATAATCTCTGAGATGCTCGATATTTTTTTTGCTGCCCGTGAAAAAATTATCCAGACAGATGACATCATGTCCTTCCTGTACCAACCGGTCGCAAAGATGTGATCCGATAAAACCTGCTCCGCCCGTAACTAAACTCCGCACACTGCCTCCAAGTTGTTTTCGACCATACTCATCCCTAATTTCACGATGAACACCGTTCTAATTATCGTAATCCGCAATATAATCATTAGCAATAATCAGGAAACTTTCACTTTTCGTAACGCCTGTGACAAATCTTCTATAAGATCACCCGGATCTTCAATTCCCACGGAAAGTCGGACAAGGCTCTCGGAAATACCGACTTCTGTCAATTCATCCGCAGAATAGGTTGAATGCGTCATGGATGCCGGATGTTCGATAAGTGAATCCACATCACCAAGACTGACCGCGAGTGTAAAAAGCTCAACGGAGTTCATCAGCAGCTCACCTGCTTTTCTGCCGCCTTTTATCTCAAAACTGACCATACCGCCAAACCCGCTCATCTGTTTTCTTGCGATTTCATACTGTGGATGTGTAGTTAATCCAGGAAACCAGACACGTTCTACCTTTGGATGAAACTGTAAAAATTTAGCCACCAGAAACGCGTTATGTTGATGCCTTTCCATACGTATCGCCAGCGTTTTTAATCCTCGTACAAGCAGCCAGGCGTTAAGCGGACTGATAATTCCGCCAAAATCCCTGAGATATTTAGCCCGCAGCTCGTCAATATATTCCTTTTTTCCGACAACCACACCGGCCACTGTATCACCATGACCACCGATGTATTTTGTTGCTGAATGAACGGCAATGTCCGCGCCCAACTCAAGCGGTCGCTGAAAGTACGGGGTTGGAAAGGTATTGTCCACCACTACCGGAATATGATGTTTCCTGGCAATTTTCACTACTTCCGCGATATCTATAACGGTCAGAGTCGGATTAGCCGGAGTTTCAATATAGATGAGCCTTGTTTTTTCATCGATGGCAGCGACGATGTTTTCCAACTTTAACGCATTCACTTCCCTGGCATTGATTGCATATCTCGGAAGTGTTTCCTTAAATAAGTTATGCGTACCGCCGTATAAAGTATCAGATGACACAAAATTGTCCCCTGCCTCGCATAGGGACAAAATGATTCCGCTGATAGCCGCCATACCGGATCCGAAAGCAAGCGCCGCTTCCCCGCCTTCCAGAAAAGCCATTTCCTTTTCAAACGCGCCCTGGGTAGGATTCGCGATTCGGGTATAAACATATCCTTCCTTTTCTCCGGAAAAAATTTCCGCTCCGGCCTTCGCGCTTTCAAAAGCGAATGTCGATGTCTGATAAATAGGAATTCCCACCGCCCCGGTTAACGGATCAATACCACCCGAACCGTGAACGCATAAGGTCGCAAAATGTGCCTTTTTCATATTGGCTTTACTCATTCTCTCTCCCCATCAGATATTTAAATAAGTGCATTCCATGCTAATATTAATCTATTTATAAATAGTACAAACTCTACTGTCGAGAACACCGGTATTGATGAGATGACAAATAAATAAAATTATCTTTATACGATTGAATAGTCATAAAACATCAAGTTAAATTTAGAACTTGCGTCATTTAAAATCAAGACTAAAAGAAGTAATTTGGACGTGCAAAATGCCGGGTCGGCCTTTATTACCGGCATCAAATATGATAAGAGTTTTCTCAAGGCAGAAGGTATAAATCATATATTACCGGTGATCGGTTTTGTGAAGCGGTGGTTAACTTCAGTTTGATTCTGAAATCAGTATCTTCAGGAATATTTAGTGGTATAATACTTTTGGCGGCGCCCCTTCGCAATTTTACAACATTAGTGAAAGGACTCATCAAACGTGTGATCAGTTTTTCATTTTCTCCAACGATATCTATCAAGACAGAAGTTTCAGGTGGAGTATCAAATTGAAGCGCTAAATTTTTGTAACTTCCTCTGATCAGAGGTGAACTCCACTCCCCTTCCTTTTCAAAAACCGCGTCAGCCACCGCCTCGCCGATTCTCCAGGTCGAGCCGTTCTGACCGCAATAGAAAAGATGTAATTTCCCGTCATAAAAGGAAATATTCGGTTTCATTAGTCGGCGGCCTTCCCAGCGTTCGGACGGAATAAGCACATCCTGCACATTTTTCCAATCGGTTCCGTCAACCGATTCAGCCATACATATTTTTGTTTTTAGTCCGTTTTCTATGTATAACCTGGTGAAAAACATCCGGTATTTGTGCCCGTCAAAAATAACATCCGGAGCAATTACACCGGGAGCGATCTCAAACACGCGTTCCTCGTTATCTCTGTTCCATTGAATTCCGTCCATCGATACAGCCTGCCCGATTCCTGTGAAAAGATTGCCGAATCCTGTGTACCACATTCTGAATAAATTTTGATCCGGCAGATAAACAACATCCGCGTAGGCAGTTCCGGCAAAATCCCAGGACTCATCCGTTAATTCCAAAACCGGATAGCCGCCCTGATGATTCCATTCTCCTGATGTTAATTTCTCTGCCGCGCCAATTTGGTAGCCCAATTCAGAATCACTGTTATTTCCGCTATAGTACATGAGAAAGCGGCTACTATTATTCACAACCGAAGGAGCGACCGAATGATATGCATCCCAATCTTTGCCGCTCATGATATCCAGACTGTTTCTTTTCTGCCAATACCAGCCTGACGAATCCAATACCGCGTATCCGATCCTGTACCCAGAATGATTGTCGCCATCATAGTACATCATCACCGAATCCGCTGTGACCAGTACGAATGGATCGGCAGCATCCTGTCCATCCCAATTCCGCGGTGAAATATCGAGAACGGGGTTTTTGTAAACTTTATAAAATGGACTGTAATCGAATTTTAACAACATAAGCGGATAAAAAGAGGAGTAATCTACCAGAGCGGATGAATTTTGGTCTTCAAAATTCAAACGGGTTTGAGCGTTAAGATGTCTGACAGCAGGATGAACAAGAAAAATTATAAGCCATAACAGGAGCAGATTATTCTTTGTCACAATCTATTAAAATCCTTTTCTTACAGTACTACCGCCGTTTGCGAATCAGTTTTGCCTGTAAAACTTTTTTTGGGTTCGCCTTTGTTATTTCGATACGGTATTTCTTAAAATCCACTTTCTCATTAATTTCGGGAATGTGCCCCATTTTTTCCAGGATAAATCCCGCGAATGTTTCATATTCACCATCAGGGAACTTAATTTTTACTATTTCGCTGAGTTCTTCGATATCGATTCGCGTGTCAACGATCCAAGAGTGATCATTTAACGCCCTGATCTTCGGCCGCCGTTCAAATAGTTCTTCAAACTCTCCAAACACTACTTCTATCAGATCATCAATCGTTACCAGACCCTCGGTTCCTCCGTATTCATCTATAACGACCGCGAGGGTAATATTTTGCTCCTGAAATTCACGAAGCAGTTCCGCGCATGATTTTGTCTCCGGGACATAATGAATGGGTTGAATAATTTCAGTGATATTTTCCCGTTCATCCAGCATGTCAAATATAAAAATGACACCTGTAATATCATCAACCATCTTGCGATACACGGGTATTTTATTTTTTCCGCTTTTAATCATTAAATCATGTAAACCATCCCATGAAATATTTTCCGGCGCCGCTATAATTTCTGTTCTGGGGGTCATTGCCTCCCGAACTTTCGAGCTTGAAAAATCCAGTATATTGGATAATAACTTTTGATCTGCTTTTTCAACAAATGCGACTTTATGGCCTTCAAGGAGAAGCATTTCCAACTCTTCTCTGGAAAAAAAACTGGCGACGTTCTCATGTTTGATTTTGAAAAGCCTTAGGATCATTTCAATCAATTTGTTTACAATTTTTACAAAAGGACTAAAAAGGATATAAAAAATATGGACGGTAAACATAACGCGCAGCACAATAAGATCCGCGATAGTCCGAAAATAATTCTTTGGAAATATCTCGCCAAAAAACAACACCACAATTGTAATAATCAACCAGGCCAGGGTTTCATCGAGATATGTCAGTAAAAAAACAGTCGCGAATGTTGAATAAAGGATATTGGCTACATTGTTTCCAATTAATATGGTGGCAAAAAAATGCTCAGGATGCTTCACATATCGTACGGTATAATCAACAAATTTCAGCTTTTGCTTTTTCCAGACTTCAAGCCGCATTTTATCGAATCCGGTGTAAGTCGCTTCCGCCCCCGCAAAAAAAATTGACAGCAAAAGGCCGATTACCGTAAGATAAATTTCCACTAATATTTCCCGTTCAGTCTTGTATCAGATCACATTGAGTTTATTATTATATTTTTCAATTTAAGCATCGAAAAGGCATTTGCAAATATAATCGGCGGCACATAATTTATCATTAATCCAATATTTTTGGAGGCCCGTTAAAGTGATCCGATTGACCAATAAAGCAATTACCCGATAACTGCGCTGATGAGCATCATTTGCGTTTATTTTTTGGTTTACGCGTATGGGATTTCAAAACCAATTCGCGTGTCCTGTCGAGATGCTCTTTCATGGTTCGCCGAATAGCATCGATAAGACATCTGCTGTCAAACGGCTTCTGTAATACTTCATAGGCACCAAGTTCCATTGCCTCCATCGCCATGTTTTCAAGCCCAAATCCGGAAAGCACAACTACAGGGATATTAAACTTCTTTGCTTTGATCTCTTTCATGAGAGAAATACCGTCCATCTGAGGCATTTGAATATCAGACAAGATTATATCGAAAGATTCAGAGGTCAGTTTATGAAGCGCAATTCTTCCGTTACCGACGCATTCAACATCCATCTTTTCTTTATTGAGAAACAGCCGGACCATTCTTTGTACATTAGGATCATCGTCCACCAGAAGGATTCGCGCATGCTTTTCTAAGGTTTTTTTCACTCATATCCCCAAATCACAATCAAAGTACCAGGCCGGAAAGGAATTTATCAAGATCCGTAAAAAATTTGGAGAGCGGGAAACCGACAACATTAAAAAAGCATCCGTTTATTTTTTCTACAAGAATTGAACCCTGTCCCTGAATGGCATAGGCGCCCGCCTTATCAAAAGGCTCCCCGGTGTTGATATACTCCCAGATTTCTTCTTCTGTTAGCTCTCGAAAGGTGACTTCAGTTTCAACTGTGTCAAAAAAAGATTTATCATATCTCTTAAATGTCAGTCCGAACGCGGTACAAACTTTATGTGTCTTGCCGCTCAACGCGGAGATCATTCTGTATGCATCTTCTTCATCGACCGGTTTGCCCATCATAATCCCATCGAGGATAACAATAGTATCCGCTGATATGATTAAAGAATTCGGATGCTTCTCAGTCACCGCGCAAGCCTTTTTTCTGGCGTTCTCAAGCGCGAAACTCACCGGATCCAGATTATCATCGTTTGATTCATTTGCTCCGCTGGCCACAATTTTAAATTCCAGACCAATAGTTTTTAGAAGCTCATATCTCCGGGGGGAAGTGGATGCCAGAATCACATCGACTTTGTCAAGATTCTCAATTAATGAAAAAATCATTTTAAGATCCCAGATATATTGCGATTAAACCGACTACCATATCTAATTTTAACAGATGACTCCATCTCCCCAGCGCCGAATGATCATTCCATTTCCAGATAGAGATCGAAACGATTAAAAGCACCAGATCCACGCCAAACATTACAACAAGCAGATAAGTCAGATTGTATATATTTAAAATATAAGGAACAATGGTAAGTGTTATCAATAAAATAAAAATAAGGTTAACCAGAACAATTGAGCTCTTCATGCCTTTTTTCCCGGCAAAGGTCACCGCGTTTTCAGAAAGATCCCCTTCTATATCCTGCATATCCTTGATGATTTCCCTCCCAAAATGAAAGAAAAAAGCGAAAATTCCCGGAATAACGCCCGCAGGCCAGTCATGAACCGCCATGGCCCCGTAAATAAATGCGACTCCCGTCGAGAAACTCACCATAATATTTCCCCACAGAATTGTTCTCTTTAATACCGCGCTGTACCAGTAAAGACAAGCGGCGACAAGGGATGCGACAAAAAACATATCCCAGCCGCTAAAAATGGCGATAATTAAAGCCAGTCCATAGGAAAAATAGAAAAATTTCCATGCCGTCTCTATAGAAACAGTTCCCGAGGGAAGCAGCCTCCCCGGCTTGTTGATCCGGTCAATTTGAATATCATAAATGTCGTTTATGATATTTGCCCCGCAGGTAATCAATGCCGCCACCAATCCTCCGAGGATTAATCTCGTATTCACATGAAACTGACTTGAGATCAGAGCAGCCACCCAAATACTTATAATCGAAATAAGCACATTTAGTGGGCGAATGATTTTTAAATAATGTCTGAGATACGAGATACCGCTTTTCACGCTATTTCCCTGATACTATGTAAGATGGTTCTTTTTCATTCGAAGGTCGGTTGCCCATTGATATAAAAAGCAGTTTTTCAGTCGTTGCGGCACCCACTGCCATAAATGGCGTGTTATGCGCAAATGCCCAGTTGCCATTTTTATCAAGCAGAATGATGCCTCCGTTTCCGGAGACACGGGTTTCCAGATCTTTAATCGCCAATTCCGCGGCAATATCGGCATTGTTTCCTGCCTTTAAATATTCAAGCGCGGTTTTCGCCAGCATCACACGCATAATACTCTCTCCCCATCCGGTAGTCGAGGCCGCGCCAATGGTATCGTCGGCATAGTAACCGGCGCCCGAAATCGGACTATCCCCGATTCGTCCCTGCATTTTGAAAGGTGTCCCGCCTGTGGATGTTCCGGCAGCCATCTCCCCCCTGCTATTGATGACGACGGTTCCCACGGTATCACTCGGTGTGGGTTTGTCTTCAAAAAATGATTTAATCCTAACCTTTCCCTGTGACTTTAAAGCCAGATAACGTTCTTTTTCACGTCCGGTCAAGAGGAATTCAGTACTCACCATTTCTATTCCGTTCTTTTTAGCAAAAATCGTCGCGCCCTCTCCCGCAAGCATGACATGCTGTGTTTTTGAGCGAACCAGTTCAGCCACTTCAATCGGATGTTTCACATGCTGTATTGCCGCCACCGCGCCAACGGTCAGGTCTGTTCCGTACATAATCCCCGCATCCATTTCCACTTCACCCGCGTCATTCAGGAATGAACCGGTGCCCGCGTCAAAGGCCTGATCATTTTCAAGTATTTTAATTATTTCTATGACGGTCTCAACAGGATCATCTGTCTCTTTTAATATTTTTTGACCTGCCCGCAGAGCGTTTTCAATACCATTTACATGGTCCTGATGAGCGCTGATCGGTATATCCCACGCTCCGCCATGGACAAGAATTACAGGATTTATTGTCTTTCCGGTCATCTAAAGTCCTTTTTCAAAATTTCAAATTGAATTTAAACAGAAAGCCGCAATTGATCAATAAATTGCTATGGAAGGAAAAGATTTTTCTTCGGATCTCTTACCCGGTAAATCAAAGGTTTTTCTGAAGTAATTTTAAGAATTGATAAAGGAAATCCTTTTCAGCCGGTGTAAAATCCGGCGACTGCATTCCGTTTTCAATTAAATCCCTTACAACCTGCTTACTTTGAGCCGCATAATAGCGGTCGCTTTCGTTCTCCACCGTTCTGATTTTTACCAGTTTTTTGTTCTGCAAACCGCCGAGCAAAGTTTCCAGAGTATTTAGAGTCCCCTGATATTGAAGGAGACTGTCCGTATAAAGATCCGCTGCCGAACATCCGGGATTCTTCCATAAAGCAATCAATATCATCCTTTGTTCATTTTCTATGATATAGTCCCGCGCGGAAATTTCTATTTTTTTCCCGATGTCAATATATTTCGCGGCAAGCCTGACAGCCAGCACCGCCGCTACCGGCAGGGGCAGAAAACTATCGGCCCGGGGCCGGTTCATGATCTGATCCATCCTGTCACTGACAATGCGTGGTGTATAATATGAACTGCCGCGTGTGTCAAGAAAAAGAGGATTCGCCGGAATGATATTTTCCGGACTGTAATAAGGTGAATGGCCGCGCGCGGTCTCATAATCCAGTTTTATATAAAATGAGTCCTGAAAAACAGGTGCCGTTGTAATATTTTTAAATGAATATTTCAGACCCAGCTGTGGTGTCAGATTTGTCGAGTCGGCCCCGATCTGCTGATTTTTTATATTTAATACGGAAAAATCCTGACCGATAACAGAGGATAAGGATAGGATGTAGAACAACAGCAGGCGTTTCATGCCATGCACCAACCATTTTTATAGAAATATCAGGCGTCTGAATGACACCTGAATCTTAACTTTCGTCAGTCGGGGAGAAACTCCCAAGTTTTTCCCTGAGTATTTCATTGATCACCACAGGATTCGCTTTCCCCTTTGAGGCTTTCATCACCTGTCCGACAAAAAATCCGAACAGTTTCGTCTTACCGTTTTTATATGCTTCAACCTGTTCCGGATTTTCATCAAAAATCCGGTCGATGATTGATTCAATCACCGATCCGTCTGACACTTGTTTCAATCCGAGCTCATCTATCAGGGCATCCACGGATTTCTCAGAAACCAATAGTTTCTCAAAGACCGTTTTGGCCGCGCTGCCGCTAATCGTATTCTTAATTACGGCATTCAGAAGGTCAGCCAATTTTGCCGGAGATAACCCGAGGTCATTTATTTCTTTTTTCTGATCTTTCATCACACGCAACACTTCACCCATAATCCAGTTGCTCACCAGTTTGGGATCCGCGCAATGTTCCGTTACAGCTTCAAAATACTCCGCCACATCCCTGGAGGATGTTATCACTTCGGCATTGTAAACCGGTATCTCATATTGTTCGATGAATCTCTTCATTTTCGCTTCCGGAAGCTCCGGCATGGATTTCTTAATTTCTTCCAGCCATTCCGCGCTGATAATCACCGGCACCAGATCCGGTTCCGGAAAATACCTGTAATCATGTGACTCTTCTTTGCTTCGCATTGAGATTGCCTTGTTCTGTACCGGATCCCAAAGCAGTGTTTCCTGTTTAATTGTACCGCCGTTTCTCAGAGTTTCCGTCTGCCGGTCCATCTCATATTGAAGCGCTCTCTCAACATTTCTGAATGAATTCATGTTTTTTAACTCGGTTTTAACACCAAATTTTTCCTGCCCTACCGGACGCATACTTACATTGGCGTCACACCGAAGACTGCCTTCTTCCATATTGCCGTCGCAAATTTCCAGATAGCGGACAAGCTGCCTGATTCGGGTGAGATATTCATAAGCCTCACGCGGCGATCGCAGTTCCGGCTCACTGACGATCTCGATGAGCGGAACTCCGCATCGGTTTAAATCAACCAGTGTTTCATCATCCTGCACATAAGTTTCATCATGCATCGATTTTCCGGCATCCTCTTCCATGTGGATTCTGGTAATCCCAATACGTTTTTCGCGTCCATCAATATTAATCGTGATGTGGCCGTGTTCACAGATAGGTTCGTCAAATTGAGAAATCTGATAGCCTTTAGGCAGATCAGGATAAAAATAATTCTTACGGGCAAATTTATTGAATCGGGCAATCTCCGAATCCGTTGCCAGACCCATTTTGATCGCGAATTCCACCACTTTTTTGTTTAACACCGGCAGCGTACCGGGCATCCCAAGACAAACCGGACATGTCTGAGAATTCGGTTCTGCTCCGAATTCCGCGCTACAGTTGCAAAAGATTTTTGTTTTAGTCGAAAGCTGCGCGTGTACTTCCAGTCCGATTACCGCTTCATAATTCATCTTATCATCCATTTAAAATATTTAAACCTGTTTATAAAATTATCATTTGACATGCGGGAATTAAACGATTATTGTTTTTCCACCATCTTTTCGATATAATCGCCGACGCGGAAAAGCATACCCTCGTTAAATGTGTTTGAAAGCAGCTGAATCCCGAAAGGCATACCATTCGGATGCTTGCCCATCGGAACACTCATCGCGCAGATACCGGCCAGATTTGCGGAGACGGTATAAATATCAGAAAGATACATGGCCAGCGGATCATCTATTTTTTCCCCTAAACCGAACGCGGTTGTCGGTGTGGTGGGAGTTACTATTACATCCAGCTTTGCAAAGGCCTCATCCAGTTCATTTTTAATTAATCTGCGAGCCTTTTGTGCTTTTTTGTAATAGGCATCATAATAACCGGAGGAAAGCACATACGTTCCCAGCATAATTCTGCGTCTGACTTCGTCACCGAATCCCTGACTGCGTGTTTTTGAGTACATATCGATCAGATCATCACCTGATTTTCTTATACTCAACCCATATCTGACACCATCGTATCGGGCAAGATTTGATGATGCTTCAGCGGTGGCAATAATATAGTAAACTGAAATTCCGTATTGTGAAGTCGGCATTTTTATTTTTTGTACTTCCGCGCCCTGCTCCCGCAGCCGGTCAACCATTCCCAGAACACCGTCGCGAATGTGTTCATCAAGGCCTTCCCCAAAATACTCATCGGGAATACCTATTCTGACACCTTTAACATCACGACCCAGAAATTCTGAATAATCCGGAACAGCCACATCCGCCGAGGTTGAGTCATTCATATCGTGTCCGGCGATCTGACCAAATACCAGCGCGTTATCACCGACAGTGGGCGTAAATGTCCCTATCTGATCAAGGGAAGAAGCGAAGGCCACTAATCCGTATCTTGAAACGCGTCCGTAGGAAGGTTTTAAGCCAACAATTCCCGTAAAAGAAGCGGGTTGACGGATTGACCCTCCCGTTTCGCTGCCAAGCGCCGCGTCGGCCATGCCTGAGGCCACGGATACAGCGGAACCACCGCTTGATCCACCCGGTACTTTGGTTCTGTCAACAGGATTTCTAACGGGGCCAAAACTTGAATTTTCATTGGAAGAGCCCATGGCATATTCATCCATATTCGTTTTCCCGATGAAAATAGCGCCGGCTTTTTCGAGTTTATTGATCACTGTTGCGTTATATGGAGACTTGAATGGCTGCAAAATTTTGCTGCCGCAGGTCGTGTTTTCATTCTTAATGTTAATATTATCTTTAATGGCGATAACAACTCCCGCGAGTGGTCCGGGGTCTTTACCATCCTGAATGTTCTGATCGATTGCTTCCGCCTTTTTGCGGGCATTTTCTTCGAGGATATTTATAAAAGCATTCAGCTCTTTGTTTTTTTGTGTTTGTTCCAGATACTTTTCTAATTTATCGACAGCTTTAATCTGACCATTCTTAACCGCGAGTACTTTTTCATTTAAAGTCATTTATTCTTTCTCGTCTTTTTCCTGTTCAGCGTTTCCTGATTTTTCTGTTTGATCCTTTTTCTTCTCTTTAACAGCCGGCTTACTCAAATCCAGTTCATCCTGGATTTCATTGGTGGCTTTTTTAAACTCTCTGATTCCACGGCCAAGACCCTGAGCCAGCTCAGGTAATTTTTTTGAACCAAAAACCAGTAATATAATAAAAAGAATCACCAGCAATTCTGTTGTTCCAATTCCAAACATGTTTGGGCACCTCTTAAATAAAGTTAATCAACCCAGCGTAATGCATACGCGGCAATTAATATGCCTATAACACCCATCACGTTGAGCTTAAGCGTAAATCCAAGCGTCAACGTTACAATGATGATGTTTAGTGTACCGGGCCCTATGGAAGCGGTTACCGATTTCAGAAAGAAGTCTTTCACAACCCCCGCAGGTACCAGAAAAGTGACTATTTCCCCCAAAGCAGAACCAATCAGCGCGCCGATAAATATAACCGTTATAATAAAACCCAGGCTCTTCTTCTTCATTGTGTTCCTCACAGATATTGAATATTTCACATTCCGCGCATTAGCGCTTCCAGGATTTTATTTCCTTGATTTCACCTTAGTTTTTTCTTCCTCATCCGAAGTAGATCCCAGTTTATATAAAAACCGGATCAGACCGCTGAATACATATAACATCATGTAGGGAAAAATCAGTTCCTGAGGAAAAATGATCAGGGTAACAATGGAAATAATCATTAATGACACCATGAATTTCTGAGTACTGCTTCCCTTAAATGAAAAATTAGGCATTATTTCATAACGAATGGTACTAACCATTAATACCGATACGAGAAACGTCAGAACCAGCAATAATTTTGGGAAATATTTATCCGGAAAAAACTCGCTTACAAAAATAATATATCCTGCCAGAACAATCGCGGCCGCAGGGGAAGGTAATCCGCTAAAATGATTTTTATCAAACCCGGAGAGCTGAACATTAAACCTGGCCAGGCGGATACTACCGAACAACAAAGGGAAGAAACTAATAAATATGCCCACATGCCGCCATTGGGAGAAGTAAAACGCGTAGATTAGAACCGCCGGCGCCAGCCCAAAAGACACTACATCCGCGAGAGAATCATATTCGACGCCAAACTTGCTGGATGAATTCGTGATCCTGGCTACCTTCCCGTCCATTGAATCAAGAAACGCCGCTAATACAATCATCCAGGAAGCCAGCACAACATCTTTGTTAAATACGGCAAAAATGACTGCCATAAATCCACAGAACATATTTCCAACAGTGAAAAAGTTAGGTACGATTGCCCTGGATACTCTTAGCGCCATTAAAACTCTCCGATAATTGTTGATCCGCCTTTGACTTTGTCCTTGGGTTTTACATGTACTTTTACGGAAAGCGGAAAAAACATGTCCACCCGGGATCCATATTTAATCATTCCAAAACGATCGCCCGCGTTTACCTGATCACCTTTGTTAAGGCGAAATACAATGCGTCGGGCAATTAAGCCGGCAATCTGCTTAAACAGCATCCGCCCCTGTTCCGTTTTTATTCCGATCACCGATTGTTCATTGAAATCAGAAGCTCCATCCGCGAACGCGAGAAGATATTTCCCCTCATTGTAATTAAGATAATCGATTTCACCGGCAATGGGAATTCGGTTCACATGGACGTTAAAAACAGAAAGAAAGATACAGACACGCGTGACTTTTTCCTGAAAATATTCATTTTCCACAATTTCATCTACTTTCAGGACAGTCCCGTCGGCGGGAGATAATATCAAATTATTCCCTTCAGGTATTTCACGCTCAGGATCACGGAAAAAGAAGAAATGGAATATAAATACCGCGGCAATGATTCCCGTGAAACTATACGCGATAATGCTGGCGGAAAAAACGGAAACGATTATAAATCCAATCAGGGCCAGCCCCGTATAGATTACAATTGAATATCCATCTTTAGTCATATTTGCCTCTATTCTCCGATCACCCGGTTATAAATCTCCTGATAGGCTTCTTCAACCTTTCCCATATCAAAACGGAACCGGTCTTTATCTAATTTTTCATTACTCTGCATATCCCAGAATCGGCATGTATCCGGTGATATTTCGTCACCGAGAATTACCTGATTCTGATAGCGGCCGAACTCCATTTTAAAATCAATCAGTTTCAATTGCCGTCTCTCAAAATGAGCTTTCAGCACCGCGTTAATTTTCGCGGCAAGCCTGGCTATATGTTTCATTTCATCCGGTGTCGCGTAATCGAGCGCGTATGCAAATGATTCAGAAATAAGCGGATCGTGCATATCATCATTTTTCAGGAAGTATTCGATAAGCGGATATTTCAGCACTTTACCTTCTTCCACACCATACCTTTTACACAGGCTCCCGGCGGCCACATTTCTTATCACCACTTCAACCGGAATGATATCCAGTTTTTTAACAAGCATTTCTTTGTCGCTGATTTTCTCGATAAAATGCGTCGGGATATTATAGCTTTCTAAAAATTCGAACAACTTTGATGAAATTGCATTGTTCAGAACACCCTTGTTCTTAATTTTTCCTTTTTTTCCCCCGTCAAAGGCGGTTGCATCATCTTTAAACTCTTGAATTACCTGGTCTTCTTTATCGGTAGCGTAAACTTTTTTTGCTTTTCCTTCATAAAGGAGTTTTTTGTCAGCCAAGATCATTCCTCCCGTTTATAAACCAACCTTTTTAAATATATAATTGACATTTTTTAAGCGATGTTCGACAGAACAAAGTTCCTCAATCTCATGTTCATTTAAATATTTTTTTATTTCATCATCGTTTTTAATTGCAGCTTCGAATTCAATGCCTTTTTCCCAAACTTTCATGGCATTCCGCTGGACCATGCTGTATGCTATCTCCCTCGAAACACTCTTTCTGGTCAGAGCCAGAAGAATAACCTGTGAATTGAAGAGTCCATGGGTGATATTTAAATTTTTAATCATATTTTCCGGAAAAACTTTCAGATTTGCGATTAATCCGGTCGATTTTTTCAGCATATAATAGACAATCAGTGTACTGTCAGGCAAAATAACTCTTTCAACGGAGGAATGCGAAATATCACGTTCATGCCAGAGCGCCATATTTTCCATTGCCGCGTGGGCATTTCCTCTCAGAAGTCTCGCCATTCCGGCAATCCGCTCACAAATGATCGGATTTTTTTTATGCGGCATAGCGGATGATCCTTTTTGTCCTTTGGTAAATGATTCTTCCGCTTCGAGTACTTCTGTTTTCTGGAGATGTCTGATTTCAACAGCTATCTTTTCAAGTGTTCCGCCAATCAGCGCGATGGTTGTCAGATAATGGGCATGGCGGTCCCGCTGCAGTATCTGAGTCGAAATATTTGCCGGTTTTAAACCTAATTTTTTACACACATATTCTTCCACCTGCGGATCGAGATGCTCATAAGTCCCTACCGCTCCGGAAATTTGACCCACCCTAACTGACTCGATAGCCTCACTCAGTCTCGATTTCTGTCGGATTAATTCATCATACCATACCGCCAGTTTTAATCCGAAAGTGATAGGTTCGGCATGGATCCCGTGCGTTCTTCCAATCATCAGTGTCTCTTTGAACTCTACCGCTCTCCTGCCGACGGCTTCAATTAATTCGTCAAGAGTTTGAGCAATCAATCTGCCTGCTTCGACCATCTGTACCGCGAGAGCTGTATCTAAAACGTCCGAAGAAGTAAGCCCGTAATGTATGTATCTTGAACTTTCACCGACATATTCCGCGACATTGGTGAGAAACGCGATCACGTCATGTTTAACTTCTTCTTCAATCTCAAGGACTCTGTTGACATCGAATTCTGCCTTTGCCCTGATCTGCATAAGATCATCTTCGGGAACAAGCCCCAGCGTATGCTGTGCTTCACAAGCGGCTATTTCGATATCCAGCCAGATTCTGAAGCGGTTCTCATCTTCCCAAAGTTGAGCCATTTCCGGCAAAGAATAACGTTGAATCAACTTATTATCCTTTTCTTTTTTCGAGAGTGATGGTAAAATTCATGTATTTGTTTTCACGCCAGACGGTGACATTCATCTTATCACCTACTTTCAGATCCATCGAAAGGGTGACGTCTTCGATATCTGAAAATTTATGGATGTCAGAATCATTAATTCTAACAACAATATCACCCACTTTCAAACCCGCTTTATCAGCAGGACTACTATGATCAATTCTGGGAATATAAGCGCCATCGGTAGAATTATATCCCAGCTCCGCTGCCAGAAATCTGCTCAGGTTAGAATAATACATCCCTGTCCAGTAGGCACGATCGATCTTCTGATGTTGCTTTAACTCGGTAAAGACTTCTTTGATCCGTTTGATCGGAATCGCGAATCCGATACCCACCGAACCGCTGCTGTACTTGTCACTTGTATAGATGAAAGTGTTCATGCCGATCACTTCACCCAGCGCGTTGCATAGCGGTCCGCCGCTGTTGCCGTTATTTATGGAAGCATCTGTCTGAATCATATCCTGATAAATCCGGTCTGAATTCACCCGTCCGAAATCCCGGTCCGTGGCGCTGATCACTCCGACTGTAACCGTGGGATCCCTTTTCAGAAAAAGACCAAACGGATTTCCGAGCGCGATGGCCCATTCGCCGATTATAATCTGATCAGAGTCTCCCATTTTGATGTATGGGAATGGCCCGCCATCGAGTTTAAGCAGGGCAATGTCGGATACTCTGTCGCTTCCGATAAATTTCGCGTGATGTTCCTGACCGTTGCTCATGGAAACAATAATTTCAGTGGCGTTTTCTACAACGTGTTCATTCGTCAGGATATAACCATCTTCAGAAACAAGAAATCCCGAACCGATCGATTTTACCACATCACGATATTTACGATCCCTGAATATTTCCGGGAAAAACTCTTTAAAAAACGGATCTCCCGCGAAGGGATTTCGCTGAATATACTCACGAATTTTAGTCACATTGACAGAAACGACTGCCGGACTTACCTTTTTTATGGCGCGGGTAACGGCGGTTTCTCGTGAACTATAGAGATTCCTGTCCATCTCTCCGCTCATATACTGAGACTTATCCGCTGATGCCGAGGTGGAATCTGTCTTGACTGAATCTCTGTCCTGCCAGCTTGTGTAGCTGTTCCAAAGCACAAAGCCGAATAACACGCCCGCTGCTATGTAAACCGTAAGTCGTAGTAATTTCATTTCCACATTCACTTATTTATCATCAAAATATGGAGCCCGCGAACAGGCTCCTTGAATTTCAAATTTTCAGGATTTATTTTAACCCTGTACTTTTTTCCAGTCTTCCAGGAATTGTTCGATTCCTTTGTCCGTCAAAGGATGTTTCATTAACTGTTCGATCACTTTAAACGGTATGGTCGCGATATCAGCGCCCATCATGGCCGCGTCGACCACATGCATAGGAGTGCGGATACTGGCTACAATGATTTCAGTTTCAATGGCATAGTTGTTAAAAATCTGAACAATCTGTCCGATCAGATCCATACCGGCATTTGAGATATCGTCAAGACGTCCGACAAAAGGGCTGATAAAATTCGCGCCCGCGCGCGCAGCCAGCAACGCCTGAATCGGCGTGAATACCAATGTAACATTGGTGGGGATTCCTTCACCGGAAAGCACTTTTACGGCCTTCAATCCGTCTTTGGTCATTGGAATCTTTACCACAATATTCTCATGCAGTTTTGCCAGTTCCCGTCCTTCTTTAATCATGCCTTCCCAATCCAGAGAAACCACCTCCGCGTTTACCGGACCGTTGACAATCTTGCATATTTCCAAAAATATTTCTTTCGGATCACCTTTTTCACGCGAGATGAGTGTCGGATTTGTAGTTACGCCATCGAGAACACCTATGCTCGCGGCTTCACGTATCTGCTCAATGTTGGCAGTATCGATAAAAAACTTCATTATGATATCTCCTTAAAATTAAATCATATCAATTAATATTTTATATTTTCTAAAAACAGACCATGAGCCGGAGCCGTATAAGGCACCATTTCCCGGTCGCCTGATTTTATTATTTCACGAAAATCCATCAGTGTAATTTTACCTCTCCCCAGTTCAATGAGCGTTCCGGTGATGGCCCTGACCATTCCGTGTAAAAAACGGTTTGCGGCAATTTCGTACACCAAAAGCTCATCCTTATATACCCATTCGCTTTTATGAATCTCGCAGCGATGATGCTTCACTTCACTTTTGACCTTGCAAAAAGAGCGAAACTCTTTCGTGTCCCGTATCATCCCCGCGCCAATCTGCATCAACATCAAATTAAGCTTGCTATGAACAGTCCATGAATATCTTCTGTTTATGGCCGAAGGGTTCAGGGAAACATAATAACGATATAGGCGGGAAATGGCGTCGTATCTTGCATGAAAGTCGGTTTCGCATTCATCGATTTCTTTTATAACGATATCTTTGTCCAGTATTCCGTTCAGGGAGCGCTTTACCCCTGATAAATCACGTTCGGGGATATCTGCATGAGCAACCTGATTTCGCGCATGTACTCCGCTGTCCGTTCGGCCCGCGCCGGTTATCCGGATTTTTTCCCTGAATATTATAGATAAGGCCTTCTCTATTTCTTCCTGGATTGACCGTTGGTTATTCTGATATTGCCAGCCAAAATATTCGGAACCATCATATTCGATTGTGAGCTTTATTCTGGGCATTCACCTTACTTTTTGGATTTCATAAAGTATTAAATATAAGTTATTTTCCATATCAATTCAAGTAAGCCGCCGGCCGCTCCAAACTCATTTTTTTAATCATCTCATTATTTGATTAAAAAAAAAGGCCGCGGTATATTTTCGCGGCCCGGTATCTAAAAATCTCTGAGATTAGTTCAGTAATTCTTATAATTTTTTCCTGTTCGTCCTAAAATAAATGGAAGTTATAAACCCGGAAATCATAATTACTGTCCCAAGCCATAATAGGTTTATAAGCGGTTTGATTGTTACTTCAACCGCAAGAATTTCTTTACCGTTCGCCGCGTTGGTGGATCCTTTTTGCTTGGCTACTCCCAAAAGAAGAGATTTACTCTCAACATTGATGCTCTTGATAAACACGGAGCGGTCTGTGCCCGGAAGTGTTGCCGGATATATTTCCTTTTCATCTCCACGCATACCGATTGCCGGTTTAATAATTTCCTTCAGGCCTTCCTTGCCGTTTCCGGTTTCGATTACCGCGGCGATTTTCATATCAGAACTTTCCATCTCGTGCGAGTTCATATCATATCCGGTAAAGACAAATGTATAATCACCATAAACCAGCGGTTCGTTCTTTTTTAACTCAAGGTCATCCGTTTGCGGAATGGTCTGATCGGCAGGTATAATCTGAATCGGCGAAATATACAAGTCCTTAAAAATCATGTTCTGTACCGAAGGCGCGACCATATACGCCTGGCTGTACTCACTCCAGTAAAATTTCGCGAAAGTTTCTTTTGAGTCATTAATAGTAATAAGCACCTTATCCTTGCCGTCCGGAGATGCCAGTTTGCCGCCGTATTTCAAATCGTATCCCATCACATTGCGGTTCGTATCCATCGGAAGCGTCACTTTGACTGATGAATCATATACAGATGAGGTAATGATGCCGATTAACATCAACCCGATTCCGACATGAGCAAGATATCCACCGAAAGCATAGGTCTTGGCTTTGATCATTCTGTAAACAATCTCACCGTTTATTAAAATAACAAATACGGCAAGAATGGCGATAATCAACGGCACGATATCTCTTATCCCGAGCGCGAACATGACCGCGCCTAACAAAAGACTGACTGCGCCCTGAATAATAACACTTTTTATCTTTTGCGCGCTATCCCTTTTCCAGCTTAGCAGAGGGGCAAGAGAAATCAGTAACGCGATCAGAATAGCGATCGGACCTGCCAGGGTGTTATAATACTCTATCGAAACATTGGAAGCCGTTCCAAACATCCCCGTAATCAATGGCGAAGATGTGCCGAAAAATGTGAAAGTCGCCAGAACCAACAGGGTTAGAATTCCGAACAACATAAAACTTTCCCTCGTGAAGAAAGCCGTCTGTACCTTCTCACTTTTAACTTCCTGTACCCTGAACATAAATGTCAGCGCGGCAAGACCGGTAAAAAACACTACAAATCCGACGAGGTAAGTCGATAATTCAGAAGCGCCGAATGAATGGACAGAAAAATCAGTCAATACGCCGCTTCTGGTGAGGAAACTTCCGTAGAGCACCAGCACAAAAGTCAGCAGAGCCAGAAAAATATTCGTTTTCTTCATTCCTCCCTGCTTTTTTTGAATCATGAATCCGTGAATCAGCGCCAGGGATGTCAGCCATGGTATCAGAGAACTGTTCTCCACCGGATCCCATCCCCAGTATCCGCCCCAACCGAGCGTTGTATATGCCCAGTATCCGCCAAGAATGATTCCTGTACCGAGAGATAATCCCACAAAAAGAGCAAACGGAAACGCGCTTTTTATCCAGTCATTGTAATTTCTGCGAATCAATGCCGCCATGGCAAAAGCAAAAATGATCATCGTCGAAGAATAGCCGGAAAAGAGGATCGGCGGGTGGATGGTCATCCATGGATCCTGGAGTAGCGGATTAAGACCATTCCCGTCGAATGGCGCTATACCGGCCTGAAAACCTGACGGGTTAATCTCCCATACATAAGTGAACGGATTTTTCTTGATCAAAATCATAACGATAAACGCCTGAACAAGATTCATAAAACTCATGACAAGAGGCTCATCCTCTTTTCTGGAACGAATGATGATCAACCCGTAAACCGAACCCAAGAGAAGCCATAAAAGGAATGTGCCCTCCTGACCCGCCCAAAAAGTTGAGATAAGATAATAAAGCGTCAGATCTCTTGATGAATAGCTGAATACATACATCCATTCAAATTTATGATTTATGATGCCCCACATGAGCATTGATGATTGAAGCACAATAAGAGCGGTCGCGGTGTAAAATCCAAGACGGGCTATCTTCAGAAGCGCGTCTTCTCCGCGTTTATGATATAAATAGTAAGAGGCGATGCTTATGATCAGGGCGACAAAAGTTAATGAAGTTGCCGTAATTCCTATTATCATATTTTTGTTCCTTCTTCCTGGTATTTTGACGGACATTTGACTAGAATTTCTTTCGCGTGAAAATTCCCCTCTTTATACTGTCCGACGCATACCACTTCGGTGGCCTGATCAAAATTTCCCGGTTTTGCTCCGTCATAAATAACATCCACCATCAGACCCTTGTCATCCTTCAATTTGAATACAAAAAGATTCCTATCTAAATCAAAATTACCGTTATCGACACGGGTTCCCTTCACCTGCACCACATTGCCCGTTTTAACCGCGTCCTCGATGGACACATAGGGGGTAAGAGTGGAATTAAATGAAATACCCGCCCAAACAGTGAAACCAATGATAATTAAACCACCGATTATATATTTTAAACGCATAAAACGTCTCCTTTCGATTATTTAATACTGCATCAACCGCATACATCCCGCAGTTTATAGAAACAAAAAACAGAATTGAATGATTTCATCTATATTAAATAGTTCATCTATCAGGACATTACTCAATCGCCTGATACTTCATTTGCCCGCTTTTTTAATTTCTTTACCTGACCGTTCAGATAAAATATATATCCGAACACGCCCGTCCACACAATCATATTTATAATGAGCACCACATAAATCGGTTCCATTTATATCTCCACTTTGTTTAATTTCAGTTTTACCATAATTAAATCAAATTTGAGTTTTAAAATCCAAAAGAATAAGACGGTAAATCCGGACAGGGACAACAGAAAAACAGTCAGCATTTTCCCGTCCATGTGGATTTTTCCTTCCTGGTTAATAAGCGGGTCAGGATGCAGAGATGAATAAATCCGCGGAACAATAAAAATGAAGAACGGCACCGTTACAAACGCAAGCAGAGAGTAAACCGCGGATAAAGCCGCCTTACGGTCGGGTTGCTCTATCGCCGATCTCAGCGCGAAATACGCGGCATAAATCAAGAGCAATATAAAAATAGATGTTTCGCGCGGATCCCAGTTCCAGAAAGAGCCCCAGCTTGCCTTCGCCCAGATCGAACCTGTCACCGTAGCCAGCACACCAAAGAGAAGCCCCATTTCATTGGCCCCTTCGGCAAACATGTCATATTTTATATCACGCTTTTTAAGATAAAGAATGCTAAAAAAAGCAGCGACAAAAAAAGCGATAACGGTTATCCATGCTGTCGGCACATGAAAATATAATACCCGTGTATATTCGCCAAGACCTTTGGCAATTGGAGCGTAAAGAAACGCGCCCAGAATGACAATCGTAATCCACGCAAATAATATAAGCTTCCAGCCAATTTGCAGTACCGTTTTACCCGGAGAATCTTTTTTTTCTGATACCATATTAGTCTTCCCTGGTTAATTCTTGATCTTGTTTTAATCTCCTGAATGTCTATCTGATTTTAATACCAAGAAGAACTTCAATAATCTCAATTTCATTCCTCTTAAATTCTTTTTATCTATCATTCGTTCCAGACAAATTCAAAAAGCAGAACCGATGCTGTCAGAACCACCACCCCATAAGCAAATAATGCCTGTAGTTCACTGGAAGCTGCCCAGAAATTAGTCTCAGACGTGGCGATTTTTGTGGCGCTAATCCCGCTGACTATCACAGGTAATAATATAGGAAATGCCAATACTGTAAACAACGCTCCTTTCGCGCTTGCTTTCGATATAATCGCGGCAACCATGGTACCCCCTGAAGCAAGGCCAAAGCTTCCCAATATCAACGCGGTAAAAAACAGCAAGAAATTCTGAATCTGCAGATCCATTACAGCGAGAAAAAGGGGGATAATGATGATTTCCAGCGCGAACAGCAGGATTAAATTGAAGAAAAATTTGCCAAAAAAAACACTGGAGGCGGTCGCGACAAGCTTCAGCGTATCCGCGGTATGCGTTTCTTCCTCTCTTACAAAAATGTGGGATAAACCCGACATAGATGAAAAGAAAAGAATAATCCACAAAAGAGCCGCCATAATCTCCTGCCCCGCGGAATAGGTACCGATAGAAAATGAAACCGCTGTCAGAGTCACAACGGCGAAAAGCAGAATCGCGTTTATCGCGTAGCGGGTTTTAAATTCCTGCCGGACATCTTTTAAAAATATATACCAGGCTTTACGCATGAATCTGAACCGTCCAATCCGCAAATTCCAGGTCATCGGGATCGTTGGTGGCGATAATCAGTATTTTTTCCTTCTTCTGATCACGCATAATATCATAAATTGTATTGATACCCTGCTCATCAAGATTGGATCTGGGTTCGTCCACAAAGAGCACTTCGGGATCATCCAACAGCGCGAACACATATTTTAACCGTTGTTTCATGCCTGATGAATAGGTTTTCACATCGTCGTCTTCCCGGCCGGCAAGATTTAATTTTTTCATTAATCCGGCGATCTTTTCAGAGCTGTTTTTCACATCCCTCATTTTCGCGAAAAATTCGAGATTTTCCCGCGCGGTTAAATCCTGATAAAGTTCCAGATAAGGTCCCACCAGCCCAATGTGCTGAAAGATTTTTTCCCGTTCTATGGGCTTACCGTTTTTTTTGTAGGTCACCGTTCCGTGAGTTGGCTGTATAAGATTAGATAGCACTCTCATTAAAGTAGTCTTACCCGAGCCGTTGGGCCCGACGATCGCCATACTCTCACCGCTGGAGATAGAGAAATTAATTTTTTTGAGAATTCGCTTTTCTCCGAAATATTTAGTGATGTCGCCGGCAATTATTTCCATAGCAAAACGCCCTTATCCCGGATTGAGTCTCTGTGTCTGGTCCGAAAAACACTCTCAATTAAAATACATACATTTTATAATAAATGTTGAACTTATAAAATTTACAATTGCCGGGCAAGTAAGAATGTCATTTTTGTAAATGTGGCAGATAAAAAAAAAGACCGCCCGGTCACGGACGGTCTTTAATTATCTTCAACTCTGATTAGAGAGTAACACCAAGATTTAACATCACGTTACGTTCCGGGCCGTACAGAAGTCCATATTCATCACCGGTCTGATAGTATTCTTCATCCAGCAGATTGTTAATATGTAGTGAAGCGTTCATATCCAATCCGGAAACTTTTTGTCTCCAGCCGAAAATCAGATCTACAACCGTCCATGAGGGCAGCGTTGATCCTTCATCGGTCGCCACATCACTAGCCAAATCATACTCAAAAGCCACCGGTGAATTATCAGAGAGGAGATAGTAATCCTCGTTATACCGCACCGAAGCGGATGCATAGAAAGGTCCGCGCATATAATTCAGGACACCTGCCAGCATAAATTGCGGTGTACCCGGCTCTACCTTGCCTTCTTCTATACCAAGCTGATCCTGTGCCTCCTGTGTGATATTATCACCCCATTCATTGGCCATTTTAGTGAGAGAAAACCCTAAATCAAGCCCTTTCACAAAATACGGTCTGTAGTTTAACGCCACTTCAATGCCTCGATACTGCGCGTCACCTACGATCACGTAACGACGGCCTTTGTAATCGTATCCCGGCGTATTTGCTTTACTTGGATCGGTAATTTGATATGATTTATTTGAAAAATCGATCTGATAGAGATTCACCTTCACATCCAGATCGGACTGAGCATATCCAAAACCAATTTCATAATCGTTCGATTCTTCCAAAGGCAGCCCTTCAACCGGCTGTCCATAATTATAGAAATATTTTACCCGCGGTTCGTTATAAACGAGCGAATAGTTGGCGAAAACGTTAAAATGATCATTAATATTATAATTGACGCCCAGTTTTGGTGAAATAAAATTATAAAACGTTTTAAAATCAACCAGTGTATATGTGGTATCGCCCAGCGCGTAACTGCCGTTTGGATCAGGACGATTATTATTGGATGGCATATCTTCCACGATATCATACTGACGCGAAGACAATTGCACATCTGTCATAATGGAAAGTTTGTCAAACTTCCAAAGAGCATGACCAAAAGCAGAAATATTTGGTTTCTCAGTAGTATAGTCGTAATAATCGTCGCCTTCGCTGAAATCTACACTTTCACCACCGACATAATAAGCAATGCTTTCCTGTCCAAATGTATTTACAATTGAGCCATAATGGCGGCCTCTCCAATAACGCCCTTCAACACCAAAACGAATATCATGCTGATTCCATTTTGTATTGAAAGTGGAAACTATGCCCGCCTGTTCATGGATGGAATAATTTCGATACTGATACTGATCACTCTCATCTATGGTAGCCATGGACATAAAACCGTTATCATCACGCCCGACTCTATATGAGCTGTTGACATTTTCACCATATCCGCGGCCGACGCTGAAGAACGCGGTGGTCTGCAAATACGTGTTTTTTTCTAAATCCCATACGTGATGCAGTTCAAGCTGAGGTTTATGATATACGTTATTATCAAAGGAAACATTACCGTTTCCAATCACTTCACCACCCTGATTCGCATCTTCCGTATTCATGAACATTACATCAAATAAATCTGTTCCGTCTTTTTCTTTTCCGGTCAATCCCGGATCATTTTCTTTCACGTATGCGTTTGAATTAAATTCAGTGCCGTATTGCGCGTAACTTTTAGCGGAATTTGAAAAATAGGAATACGCGTGCACCTGCGGCGCCCCATGAAGAACGAGTCTCAAGGTATGTTTATCATTCGGAAAATAAGAAGCGCCAAAATAATAGGACATCCCCTGGTAATATGTATCGTCTCTCCAGCCGTTTCCTTCCATATAATTCATACGCGCGATAAACGACATATTATTTTCCCGCAGTCCTGAATTATAATCCACACCAAATTTATACGTGTCGTACATACCTATTGTTGAGATAAAACTCAGACTGGGGAGCGCCGGAGCATCCGCCGTCTGAACATTAATCGAACCACCGAATGTTCCCGCGCCGTACAGGGACGATCCCGCGCCGCGCTGAATCTGGATGGACTGCGAACCGCCGGGCAGCGAGCCCCAGTTTGACCAGTACACTTTTTTTGATTCAGGATCATTGACTTCGATATTGTTGATCATGACACTGATGCGTTGTTCATCGAACCCGCGAATACTGACTTTGGAATCACCCATTCCCGATCCGCCGTCGGTCGATACATAGACTCCCGGTGTGTTTTTAAACATATGCGGTATATCCTGAACAGTAAATTGTCTCTGAATATCTTCCGCGCTGACATTAGTGAACGCGACCGGTGTTTCACGCTCTTTTGCCCTGTTGGCTTCAACCACAATGTCACTCGTTTTCATAATGTTCAGTTTTAATTTAAAATCTACAACCGTGTTTCCTTCACCTGAAACGGTGATTTCTTTTTTCATTTCCCTATAACCTACATAGGCGCAATAGATAACGTAAGCGCCTTCTTCCGTATCAATGGCATACATACCGTTTTCATCGGTAGCGGCTCCAAGCGATGTACCCTTGATGTAAACATTGGCTCCCGCAAGCGGTTCACCTGATTCACTGTCACTCACATTGCCGCTGATCGTAGCGGCAGACAAAGCGCTTGTTAGCATGAATGAGAATAGGAACACTAGTTTTAGTAGTTTTTTCACACGATCCTCCTGTTAATTATGAATGTGGGTTTAGTAAATGGGTTTTTCAGCAAAAAAAAAAATTGAGCGAGGTCCTCCTACGTTTAAAGTTAGATGATCCCCCGCCTATGATATTTTTGAAGGTGACGCAAAGAGATTTATTTCCGCTTCCGAAGTTGAAAGCAAAGACAAATGTAAAGCTGACTTAAGTCAGATTATAATATGAAATATATCATTATTGAGATAAATGTCAATTTTTTTTTTAAAAACTTTATCATTATTGTATAAACAAAAAAAGCCCTCCGGAAGGAGGGCTTCAGATTATCCAACAAAAAAAATTATTAGTAGGTAAAAGTCAAGCCGACGTTGAATGTTCTCGGCAATCCAAAAAATACTTCAGCCGCGTCAGCTTGATGAGGGTTGTTAGGTATTATTCTTCCCTCAGACGAGCTATATACTCCCCAAGCATTATATGGGCTATTGTCGAGCGCGTCCTGAATATATTCGGTATCCAGCAGGTTGAATATATGCGCGTACATTTGAAGCTGAACGCCTTTCCAGTTCAACGGTATATTATAATTGGCATGGAAATCAAACACCGCGTAATCGGGCGCTTTCCAACTTTCAACACCACGGTCTCCGCCGTCGGCAGGATACAATTCGTCAGTGCGTGAGAAAGGATCCCAGTCGGCGTAATGATCTCTGTTATATTTCATGACGACCTGAGCCATCAATCCTTTAACCGGGAAAATCGATCCGGCAAGCGCGAATTGTGTCTGCGGCGCGTCACCAACCTTTAAGTCTTTTACATAGTAGGTTTCTTCCTGATCAACTGTGGCCGCGTCATAGTCTTTATATTTTCCGGTCACATCATCCGTATATTCCCAGTTGGCGATAGATGCCGCCGCGTCGAAACGGATAAGCGGGATCGGCTGATAGGCTGCTTCCAGCTCCAGACCCATATGACGCTGATCCATACCGGTTAGAAAAATCAAGCCTTCTGATCCATCCTCATTCTGAACATATTTTGTGTTTGAGCGGTCGGCCCACATGGTATAATAGAAACTTCCCTTTAAGGTCAGCTTACCGTCAAAACCATGAAAATTAACGCCGGTTTCCACCGAGGTAAATTTCTCATTTTTTGGATCAGACGCTTTTGTGCCGTCACGATCATCGATCACAGCGTCAAAAATAGGCACTTTTGATACATAACCAAGATTTCCGTAAACATCAACCGCGCTTGTCAGACGGTAGCTCGCCCCGCCCTTCAACTGAAATCCGTTGATGTTATCTGTTTCCGCGGTCACCTCTTTTCCGTTGCCGTCATCCAGAAAATGATTGACATAGGTATATTTGATGGTTGACCAGCCGTACGTGCCATAGGTGGTTAACTTATCTTTTGAATACTCGGCCTGACCGTAAAAGCCAAACCAGTCAACTGTGTTTGTAAACGAATAGTCAACCTTATCGCCCAATTTTCTCTGGCGTTGTTCCTCTGTCCAGAAGTCATTACTTTCATCATAAAAATAATCTCCGCCGAGAAGATCACGCACTTCACGGAAATGATCGATCTCAGCGGTACGCCAATCGATACCAACGCTGGTTTTCAGATTATCATTGACTTTGTAATAGGCTTTGGAAATAGCGCCGATGGTCCACTGTTCGTTCACACTGTTACGCAAAATACCTCTTGAACCCGTGGTTTGGGTATCATTACGCGCGATGGTGGCATCCCAGTCAACAATTCGTGAAGGATTTGAATTGTCCCACACCAGACTACCAAGTGTGCCCGAACCACCACCCGCGCCACCGGAATAATAAGCGATGGAATAGAGGCTTAATTTTTTGGACAACTGGGTGTACCAGTTTAGATTCACAATCGGCTTATGATAATAGTTTTCGCGTTCATTGATAAAATTTTCATCATATCGGTCATGAGTGCTGCCGTTCCAGTATTGTTTTCCCTTGTAAGATGAACTGACCTTATTCCAGTTTTCATTATACTCGCGGCCGACTTCAAAGAATTTTCCAAGACCGGCTTCATCATAGTCATCAAGGTCTTTGGCGAAATCTGCGCTGTAAACACCGATATTCTGTTTGTAGGAATTCTGGCCGTGTCTTTGCGGTGCGCCCATTCCATAAAGTTCCAGGCGATTGTTTTTGTTAATATTATAGCTGGCGCCAAAATAATATGCCCAGGCGTCTGTCCATGTTTTATCAATAAGCCCGTCACCGGTTTTTCTTACAACACCGCCGGTTACCGCGTATTTACCGTCGATCAAGCCGGAATTGGCAATCAATGTGGATTTCAGGAAGCCGTCATTTCCGAATTCTTGTTTATATTTGATGCCTGCGTTTTGCGCGGTGGGATCGGTCAATATATTCATGGTACCACCGATGGAGGGGGTTGCCAGGTTAACGGCGCTAAGACCGCGCTGTACCTGAATGGAAGATGTGGCATCGCCTACACCATCCCAGTTTGACCAGTAAACCCAGCCGTTTTCCATATCATTAACAGGTACACCGTTAATCATAATGGCAACATTGCTCTGGTTAAATCCGCGGACATTGATACGGGCATCACCCGCGCCGCCGCCCTGCATGGTGGCGTAAACACTCGGTGTCGTATCAAGAACGAGAGGAATATCGCGTGAACCTAATCTGACTTCCATCTGTTGTTTTTCAACATTAGTAAAAGCAACCGGGGTTTCACGTTCTTTCGCGCGGTCTGCCACCACATCGATTGTTTTGGCGAACAAGTATTCGGTGAGTTCAAAATTCTGCTGAACGTCACCGGAAACTTTTATATCATATTTTTCGGTAGCAAAACCTACATAGTCGCAGATGATGGTATAATTACCATCGTTTACCTTTATGTAAAACATACCGTCGGCATCAGATGCCGCGCCGACAGAAGTTCCCTGAAGATAAACATTAGCGCCCGGGAGCGCTTCTCCCGTTTCTTTCGCGGCTATTTTACCGGAAATCGTACCGGCCATTGCATTGCTGACAGTCCAGACTGCCAAGACTAATAGAAGTAATAATTTCCTCACACACTCCTCCTACATTTAAATTAAGTTAGCAATTATAGCATAGAATAAACAAAAAACTTTTTTAAAAACAGGTACTGTCATCCTCCTTTTAATAATCATATAAACATTTATTAATTTTAAACTTAGTGCGATAAAATATAAATAGGCGAAAAAAAATCGAGGCATAAATTTTATTTATAAAAACTGCCGGAATCAACAATGAGCCGACCTCCTCTAAATCTGTAATTAAAAGGTATCACAATGTATAAAATAATTGTGATATTTGCCATATGTTTTTGATAAAAATATTTCGTAAAATATTATTTTATTTTTATAAATCTCATCATCAAAGCATCCTAAATTGCCCTTAAAATATTAGATTTTCAATAAGATTATATTACAATTTAATTAGATATTCAAGTAAAGAAATATATTATTGGATCAGAGCTATCTTAAATAATTTTAGTTGCCTTAGAATCGGGCATTGGGACGGATTTTTTGTTATTTTTTAAAATAACATCCTTAAATAAGGATAATTAACTTTCAGATAAATTACATATCCCGGAGGGATTAAAGGTTTAGAAAAATAGGCGGCGGATCATTCCGCGACGCCATAGGCGTCTGTCTTTCATTTCCAATCAAGTCGAATTTTTTATCAAATCGGGACATCAAATTCATACGACGATCCCAAACCCGGATGGCGCTATTCCGTGCATCCGCCAAGCGGTTCTCTATTCTCTCTTATCTTCTTCCACTTATCTTTTTCCTCTTATCTTTTTTCTTTTATCTTTTTTCTTTTATCTTTTATCTTTTTTCTTATTTAATTTTTAGCCGCTTCATCAACAAGAACAATCTGTTCTCTTCTATTTTTTAGTTTACGGTATCCATTAATCGCCAGAGGTGATCCGAGCATAATACCAAGAAATGTAAATATTACCCAATCCGGAATATTAAGCTCGCTGCCTCCGACGGCAAGAAGAGCGTATCTGGGGATTCTTCCAAGGAGGACCGCTGAAGCGTATTTGTAAAAGGGATATTTTGTAGCTACGCTCAACAACCTTACAGGATAGAACGGAACCGGAGTCAGCGCAAAAACAACGAGTGTCCAGAACGGCTGTTTATTAAAATAATGAGTGGATCGTTCATATGAATGTGATTCTTTGATTTTTGTCAGATATTTGCTGTCAAGAATGGGCGTTAAAACAATATAATCAAGCGCGCAGCCCAGAACGGTCGGGACGATGGCAAGAACGACCGGTACATAGACCGGATAGATTTTACCATAATAAATAATGAGCGGTTCATGTGGCAAACCCAGGAAAGAATTGGAAGCCGTAATATAATAAAAGTATATAACCAGATCGACATTTCCGGGATAGAACAACAGGGTCATCATCGAAGTGAAAGCAAAGCCGGAAATAATAATTATTGAAAGAATAAATTTTTTACTGGTCAACAGATCTCGCATAAACCTTTTCCCGGAGTTAAAGGCTTAATTTGAGTAAAAAATCAAATTAATTCAAATATTTATTTTAAAAGGTATATTTATGGAAGTTAACGGGAATTTTCATTTATATCCGTCTTTACAATTTCAGAAATTACTTTATCTAAAACAGAATCTTTATCATAATATTTATTTTTAATTCTCAGCTTAACTAATTCAATCTTTTGAGCTTCCAGCCTGGACAGAACAGATTGATCCTTCATCAGGGTTTCCTTTTTTTTTCGCCCGTTCATAGGATTTTTCCGGTGTTATTATAATATTAATGTGCTACAAGATTTATGATCGGCGTGGCAGGAAAAAACTTTAACCGTTAAGAGAATTGAATGGAAATATGACTAATTTGCGGATTTTGGTCTGGCGACAGGCAGGGTTATGATAAATGAGTTGCCGATTTTATTCTCATCATCGATCACAAGCTTGCCATTATGGGCCTCCACAGACAATTTCGAAAATGTAAATCCCAGACCGCGGCCCACTCTGTAGCCCTCATTTTTTATCTCGACCTGGCTGTATTTATCAAACATGCTTTTTCGAAATTTTTGCGGGATCTGAACACCGTGATCATGAATTTCCAGAGTGACAATATCATCTTTTTTTGAAGTCTTAATATTAACAACGCCATCGGTCGTCACATTTGATACCGCGAACTGCATAAGATTATCGATAACCCTCTCCATGACCGATGAATCTATTTTTAAAAGAGGAATCTCACTGACAAGTTCCATATTAATTTTTTTGGATTCATTCTCAGGATAATCCCATATTTTTAAAGTGCATTTTTTTACCAGTTCATTCAGATTGGCCAGCTCAAGATTCAACTGCATTGTTCCCGCTTCTATTTTTGCTATGTCGATCAGATTCAGGACCATCCTCAACAGATGCTTTGTACTTCTGTCAATCCTGTCCACATATTTCTTCATCAATTCAGAAGCAGCCGGTTCCATTCCCATCGTCATCATCTGCAGATTTCCCTGGATCACGAAAAGCGGATTTTTCATATCGTGTACAATCATGTGAGAAAGTTCATCCTTAAACTGGTCAATTCTGCGAAGAATTTCATTTTTTTCCGCCAGTTCCCTGTTTTTAAATTCTAATTCATCATGAAATTTCTTAATTCTCAGGAGGGATTTTACACGTGTTAGAAGTTCGACGCTTTCAAACGGCTTACTTATAAAATCATCAGCCCCGACTTCCAGGCTGTGGATTTTATCTTTCAATTCTTTAAGAGAAGTAATCATTACGACGGGAATAAACATGGTGGCAGGATTTTTTTTGATCCTCTCACAAACCTTAAATCCATCCATTTTCGGCAGCATAATATCGAGAAGAATAATATCAGGTTTTTCCTGCTCCACTTTTTCCAGCCCATCTACGCCATCGGAAGCTGAAATTATTTCATAATTCTGGGGTTTCAAAAAGTAGGCAATCAGGTCAACATTATCTTTACTATCATCAACAATGAGGATCTTAGATCTGGATGAATTGGATAACATGATCAATCCTTAAATTCTTCAACAGATTTTTCGGGTCGTTCCGCTTTATACATACAACTTAAGTTAAATATACTGTTAAGTACAATATATGTGCAACATTAAATTGAATGACCCGAAAATCCCACGGATCAGGCATAGATCATTTTATTCATTTCTTTTTTCAGTCTGCCCATCGTTTCAGAATGGATTTGAGAAATTCTTGATTCGGAAACGTTCAGAATATTACCAATTTCCTTAAAGGTCAGTTTTTCATAGTAATAAAGTGTGATGGCAAGCCGTGTTTTTTCAGGCAGTTTCTTTATTGCTTTTAACAGAACTCTCTTCATTTCATCCTCTTCCAATTGTTCGTCTGAACTGACATAATCTGTGTCTTCCAGAACATCATAAAGATTTTGCTTGCTGGAATCATCGATACTTTTATCCAGAGAAAAAATATTCACCGAATTGATCTCCTTTTTCCAATGCTGTAAATCTTCCACATCAACACCGAGGCCATTGGCCATCTCATCTTCCGTATAATTCCCGGAAAATTTTTGTTCCAGTTCAACCGATTTTTCTTTCATGGTATTCAGTTTGGCGCGTAAGGACCTGGGGATCCAGTCTAATTTGCGAAGTTCGTCGATGATGGAGCCTTTTATTCTGGGGATTGCATAAGTTTCAAATTTAATTCCATAATTAGGGTCAAAGCGTTCGATCGCTTCAGACAATCCTAATACTCCTATCTGATAAAGATCATTTTCTTCGATGGCGGCGGGATAGTTCTTAATCATTTTACGGACAACATATTTCACAAGACCGACGTACCGAAGAATGAGTTCCTGCCTATATCGTAAATTATTGTTGACCTTGTACTCAAACCAGATTGGATCAGTTGCCTGTTTCATGATTGCCCCCTGTTATGGTTTTCAGTTGGATGATTTTTATCTCATATTCAGCATTTATTATGCCAAAAAAATAACAGCAACCGGTAACAAGACGCTTAATTTTATGTTTATTATCAACTTAAGCCGTATAATGCTCTGTCATTTACAGAACGATTGGTGGTAAATTTTATGTGTATGCCGTCAATTTGTCCAATATCTCAACATGAACTTTGTATTGATTTCCGACACCTGGACAGCCTGGAATGATTTTTTGTTTTTTCAATTTTCAAATCAAAAAAAAAGATTGCTTTTAATTATAAGCGGAAATTTTTAAATTTTGTTTAGCCGGTCTCATTTTAAATTTGACACTTTTTACCGATTTGATGATGATAACTTATCATGATTGATATAAAGATGAGATTTTCAAAATTTTATGAATTTTTTGTTGAACCCGTCATATCAGTGGCTTTGCCATCGAGATGCGAGTTCTGCGGTGTCTCGCTTCCTACCGGAAGAAAAGTAATCTGTGAGTCCTGCTTTAATGATCTGCCGTTGATCTCCCATGAAATGACCGGTATGCTTCTGGAAGAGATACAACATCCGTATTTTGACCATCTTTATATCCGTTATCAATTCGGTGATGTTTTCCAAAAACTGATTCATCATTTAAAATACAATCGCAGTCTGAGTCTGGCCCGGTATTTTGCCGGGGGACTTTCCGATACTATTCTTGATATCGATTACGATATCGTTACAGCCGTTCCGCTCCACCCCATCAGATTCCGTGAACGCGGATATAATCAGAGCAGCGCGATAGCCCGGCACTTTGCGTCTGTTACGGGCCGCAAATTCAGAGATAATCTGATCATAAGAACTAAATACACACAATCACAAACAAAATTGAATAAACAGGATAGAATAAAAAATGTCGGTGATGCTTTTAGAGTGACGGCTGATTTGTCAGGCGGGAGGATACTTATAATTGATGATGTAATAACGACCGGCAGCACTTTAAACTCATGCGCATCCGACATTAAGAGGGCGGGCGCGTTGAAAGTGGATATCGCCGCTCTCGCCACTCCGGTCGATTTTCTTCAATAACAGAGCGGATGAAAGAATTATCATCATACATTTTGCAGAAATTCGATCAATTCCTCTTTTTGAGATTCAACGACCTTGAGAAGTTCCGTTGCCCCGGAGGCGCTATTCCTTGCCGCCATATCTTCCAATTGAGAAAAAATTTCGGCCATTCCCACCACCCCGAGACTCGACGCGGCTCCTTTGATACTGTGGGAAATATATCTCAATTTTGCATAATCTGATTCTGTAACAGATGTATTCAACTCATCCCAGCTCTCGTCAATCTGAATAAGTAGTTCATTTAGAAGAGTGATTAAAAACTCTTTGTCCTGATCAAGCCTTCCAAGCGCTTCTTCGAATTCAATTAAAACTTCCGTCATATTTTTTGTCCGCTCAATAAGAATGATACGATGTATGTGAATTATTTATAATGCTTCGACAAATTATATATAGAATTTAGTATTTTTATCTAATTAAATAAAAAAAGCGCGAAATTATCCACTTTCCGCGCTTTTCCATACAGATTAGCTGTAAAAATTATTCTTCGGGATTTATTTTATAGGTATGAATGATGTCCACCGCGTCTTTTAACATGGCTGAGACGCCGCAATAGCGGTCCTTCGAAAGATTGATCGCTTTTTGCAAATTGGCCTCTTTAAGTCCTTCACCCCAAATTTTATAAATCACTTCAATTCTCGAATAAACCTTTGGATGTTCTTCGGTTTGATCCGCGTCGATATCGACTTCAAACCGGGTATAAGGTTCGCGCATTTTATCAAGTATCGCCACAACATCACTTCCTGTACAGCCCGCCAGTGAAAGCAACAGGAGTTCCTTGGGTCTGATTCCCGCGTCTGAGCCCTTGAAATCTACCGGGCCATCCATCGGTACCCAATGATTGCTGTCTGTGATACCCATAAAGGTCACACCTTTAATCTGAATCGCTTTAGCTTTCGCTTTTGCCATAATTTTTCCTTTCTAATATCCTGTAGCAAGTAAAAATCCCATGACTGCAAAATAGATGGTACTTATCCTGGGATTGCATATCAGCGGACAACCCAAATTCAATTTTGACATGTTATGACCAACCAGATATCCGGTAATGGCGCCTCCGGCAATTCCCAGTATTCCCATCATCATTGTAAAATCCTCATCATACATTCATTTTTAACAAATTTGATGCAGATTTTCCGCAAAAGGATACAAAAGAGAAATTCTAATAGATTCTCGCTTCTTCCTCGCCTGTCAGCGCGCGTAATCCTCCCAGAGCCAGAGCGCGCATTTCCTCTTCTCCCGGATAAACATACACCGGCGCGATAAAATTTATATGTTCTTTTATGAGATTCACAAAACGGTTGCTGTTTGCAATTCCTCCTGTCAGCGCTATGGCGTCAACTTCTCCCTTTAAGGCCGCGGCGAGAGCCCCTATCTCTTTCGATACCTGATATGCCATCGCGTTATAGATCAGAGTCGCCTGTTCATCACCCTCATCTACTTTTTCATCAACGCTTCTCAGATCATGCGAACCGAGATAAGCGACCATGCCGCCATGTCCTTTGATCAGTTTTTTCATGTCAGCCAGGGTATATTCACCGGAATAAGCCGCTTTAACAAGGTCACCGACGGGGACAGAACCGCTTCTCTCCGGACTAAACGGACCATCACCGTCCAGACCGTTATTTACATCAACAACCCGGCCTTTTCTGTGAGCGCCCACAGTGATGCCGCCGCCCATGTGAGCCACAATGACGTTAATATCGAAGTAGGATTTATCCAATTCCTGGGCAACTTCCCTTGCGACAGCTTTTTGGTTGAGAGCGTGAAAAATGCTTTTCCGGCTGATCAGCGGCATTCCGGAAATTCTTGCTTCAGGCTGAAGCTCATCCACAACAACCGGATCAACAATATAGGCGTTACATCCAAGCGCCTTACTAATGGCATATGCGATCAGACCGCCGCAATTTGATGGATGATCTCCCATCATGCCTCGTTTCAGATCTGCTACCATTTGTTCATTTACGATATACGTGCCGCCTTCTATCGGTCTGACCAACCCCCCCCTGCCGACAACCGCCTTAATATTTTCAAACGGGACTTTCTTTTCCCGAAGAACGCGTACGATGATCTCCATCCGGTAAAGATCCTGATCGGAAGCTTTATTAAACCGGGCAAGTTCTTCAATCTTATGCGTTATTGTTTCTGTAAATTCTTCTTCGGAATTTTTGTAGATAGATATTTTGGTACTGGTCGATCCGGGATTAACCACAAGTAACAGCATGTTATTTTCAGACATTAATAATGCTCTCCATTAACTGATTGCCAGCGCGGAAACGATTGATAAAAATTTTGACTCATCCGAATCGGCGCGTGATGTGAGAACGACGGGCGCGGCGGCTCCAAGAATGACTCCCGCGACTTTTGCATCTCCGAGGGTCGTAAGCAACTTATAGAATATATTCCCGGCCTCGATATTCGGCACAATACATATATCCGCGTCACCGCCAACCGGCGACTCAAGACCTTTAACTTCATTGGCCCTTGCCGACAAGGCATTATCGAGCGCTAAAGGACCATCGATAATGGCGCCTTTTATCTGTTTTCGGTCACCCATTTTTGATATTATGGCCGCGTCGGCGGTAGATGGCATTCCTTCGGCATTCACTTTTTCAACCGCCGAGATGATGGCGACTTTCGGATTTTCATAACCAAGCGCCAATGCCGCTTTGATAGCGTTTTCGGTAATTGCGATTTTTTCATTCAGGTTCGGGGCGATGTTCATGGCGGCATCAGACAGAAAAAGCAGTTTATGATAATTTTTGCTTTCAAAAATAGCAAGATGCGATAAAACTTTTCCGGTTCGGAGGCCATTTTCTTTGTCCAGAATACCTTTTAAAAAGTTCGAAGTGCTGCACAATCCTTTCATCACTACCTGCGCCTCACCGGATTTTACTAATTTTACAGCCTTTCGTACGCATTCCAATTCATCTTCAATATCGATTATTTCATACGCGCCGAGATCCAGATTTATCCGGTCGGCAATATTTCGGAGTTCCTTCGCCGATCCGACAAGAACCGCATCTGCTAACCCGGCCGTTCTGGCTTTTTCAAGCGCGGTGAGCACATCAGCGTCCTGAGCCATTGCCACAGCGACTTTTTTATTTTTTTCATTTTTCAGCTTATCCAGGAGATTATCAAATTTTTTGAGCATACATTCATTCCTTGTTCAATCATATTTTTCATTCAAACTGATAACAACATCGGTTCTGTTTTCTCGTTTAGCTTCCAGCAACGCATTTTTAGCGGCAGTCAGAAGTCCTGATATACCTGAACAGTTATCAGGAAAATTTGCCACACCGGTAAAGAACCTGATCTTTAATTTTTTTTGCGTAAATTCCGCGTCTTTCACCACAGTTTGTATTTTTTTTGCCGCTTCGACCGCGGAACTCAGCGTTGTTCCCGGAAGAGTGATCAGAAACTCATCGGCTCCAAAGCGGCAGAGACCATCATACTGACGAAGATTTTGACTGATCAGCATGACAAGTTCCTTGAGCATCTGTCTGACAACATCAATTCCGTATAATTTGAGTATGGATGTATATTTTTCAATATCCAGCAGCAGAACAGAGAAATTTTCGTTCAGTCTTTTCGCCTGATGGAAAATTTCCTGCAAGCGTGGAAAGTAATGATCATATCTGATCGCTCCGGATTCTTCATCCAGATGATTCAGACGCCGCAATTCAATATATAATCGTTCTTTTGATATACTCATACTGATGAGTCTGGCGTAAAACTGGGCGACTAACTGCTGTTCTCCGACAAAATTATCCGGCTCGTCACTGTCAATGTACAGAAATCCCAAAGGTTGGTAATTCGCCATCAATTGCACAGCATAACACGAGACAAATTCGTGCTCCATCTGTAACTCATCCGCTAAAATGCTGGCAAATTTTTTATCCGGAATATAGATTGACTCACTCTTCCAGATCAGATCATGAATAATAGGGCTGTCAATTTTTTTGCGAAAATTTTTGCAAAAACTCCATGACAGCCCATGAAAGTTGCGTATTTCCAAATACTCCGTCGTCGGATTGATCTCTACGATGGCGCAGGTCTTGCAATTCAAATCTTTGACCAATTGTTCGACAATATGATGCAGCGTCCGTTCAACATTCTGCAGACTATTCACTTCATCGAGAATCGGCAGCAGATTATCAACACAATTTGTCAGCGATTTTTGAATTTTTTGGGACATGATCTGCCTCCTTCGAAGCTATCCCACGACTATTTACGCATATATTTCTGATGGATATTTGCGATCAGGTCTATTCTGCGCTCCGCCAGCCTTGCCGCCGCCGCAGCCGTTGTAATATCCTCCGCGTCTGCAATCGTGTAAACTTCGGTCAGAATATTAAAAATATCTTTCACCTTATTGGTGACCTTTGATTCATTATACTCCTTTATAACTTCAAAATAGACATTTATAACCCCGCCCGCGTTAATAATATAATCCGGCGCGTAAAGAATGCCCTTTTGTTTTAGCTCACTGCCGTGTTTTTTCTCATCATGCAGCTGATTGTTTGACGCGCCCGCGATGATCTGGAACTTCATTTTTGGAATGGTTTTGTCGTTGAGTATGGCGCCCAGAGCGCATGGCGCGAATATTTCCGCGTCCACGGCATAAATTTCTTCTTTTTCAACGGCTTTCGCTCCAAATTCCTTCGATACACGGTCGATCCTCTCCGGATCTATATCAGTTACAATAAGCTCGGCGCCGGCCCGATGCAGCATTTCGCACAAATAATACCCCACATGACCAAGTCCCTGTACCGCGACTTTAAGACCTTTCAGATCGTCCCGTCGCATTTTGTATTTTACCGCTGATTTAATCCCTTCGAATGTGCCCAGAGCGGTGAATGGTGAAGGATCTCCGCTGCCACCTAACATTTTCGGCAACCCTGCCACAAAATTGGTTTCCATCTTTATCGCTTCCATGTCTGGAACGCCGGTGCCTACATCTTCGGCAGTGATATATCTTCCGCCAAGGCTTTGAACAAACTGCCCGAACGCGCGGAACAGGGATTCGCTTTTATCCTTTTTGGGATCACCGATGATAACCGCCTTGCCTCCGCCCAAATTCAATCCGGCAGCGGCATTTTTATAACTCATTCCTCTCGAAAGTCTTAGAGCATCTTCAATCGCTGCTTCCTCCGACTCAAACGGCCACATCCGGCAGCCACCCAACGCGGGCCCGAGGACGGTGTTATGAATAGCGATTACTGCTTTTAATCCTGTAGCCTTATCATGGCAAAGCACAACCTGTTCATGACCAAATTCTGTCATTTTCTGAAAATATTTCATTCTCTAAAGCTCCTTTTTATAATTATTCCCGCAAAAAGATTCACTCATATTAGGTATCTCAATCCTAATGCATATATAATTTATTTCCAACAGGGATTCGATATTGAAAAAACCGGAGACCGGAAGGATTAGTTCCGATCCCGGATTTCGTCATATTATGACATTTCAACAATTTATTTGTCCAGAACAGCGATCGCGCTCATGTTCACTATGGTATCGACATCAGAATGACGTTGCAGCACATGAACCGATTTTTCAAGCCCGATCAGAATCGGGCCGATTGCTTCAGCTCCGCCCAGACGCGCCATAAGTTTATACGCTATATTTCCCGCCTCAAGTGAAGGGAAAATCAAAACGTTAGCCCGCCCCTTTAGATCGCTGAAACTGTAATTCGTATTTATCAGTTCAGGATCCAGCGCGGGTTCGACCTGAATTTCTCCATCAATTTCAATATCAGGCCGTTTAGTTTTTACCATTTCTGTCGCTTCAGCTATTTTTTCCGCGAGAGGATGTTTAACACTTCCAAAATTACTGAAGGATAACATTGCGACTCGCGGCTCCACATTAAATTTTTTCACTTCATCAGCGGCAAGAATCGCGATTTCCGATAGAGTTTCGGCATTGGGCGTAATATTAACCGTCGTATCGGCGAAGAATAAGAGCTCCTTCTTGAACACCATCATATAAAGTCCCGCGACGATCTTTTTATCCTTATGCACTTCAAGGATTTGTAAAGCCGGTCGGATCACCTCAGGATAATAATGATTTACTCCTGATAACATTGCGTCCGCGTCGCCTCTTTTAACCATCATTACACCAAGAACATTCGGATCGTTTAGCAGTTCTCTTCTGCATCTCGCTAATGTCATCCCTTTGCGTCTGCGCAGACGATGCAGTTCTGCGGCGTATTCATCCATTTTTTCAAAGTTTCCGGCGTCAATAATCGTCGCTTTTTCAATTTCAAGGTTAAATTCTTTGGCCATCGATTTGATAACTTTTTTGTCGCCGATAAGCACCGGCTGCGCGATATTTTCATCGATGAGTATCTGAGTGGCTCTTAGTATCTGAATATCTTCACCTTCAGCAAATACAATACGCTTTTCAGTATCCTTTGCTTTATTGATGACAACACGCATAATTTCATGGGATTTTCCAAGAAGCCCCTCGAGGTGATCACGGTAAGCATCCCAGTCTGTAATTTTTATACGGGCTACACCGGAATCGACCGCTGCTTTCGCGACGGCAGTGGCTTCCCAGGTCAAAACTCGCGGATCAAACGGTTTCGGAATGATGTACTCCCGGCCAAACTGAATAGGTTTACCGCCGTAAGCTCTGATTACACTGTCAGGGACATCTTCTTTTGCAAGGGTCGCCAGCGCTTTAACAGCAGCGATTTTCATTTCAAGGTTGATGGCTTTTGCCCGGACATCAAGCGCGCCTCTGAATATAAAAGGAAATCCCAGAACATTATTTACCTGATTTGGAAAATCTGAACGGCCCGTAGCCATAATAATATCAGTTCGGACACTTATAGCATCATCATAGCTTATTTCAGGATCAGGATTTGCCATCGCGAAAATGATCGCCTTGTCGGCCATCGTCTTTACCACCTCTTTTGTCAGCAATCCGCCGACTGAAACACCTGAGAACACATCCGCGCCTTTCATAACGTCAGCCAGACTTGCCGGTCCGTCGCCATTTGCCAGAGCGTCCTTATAGGGATTCATACCAGCCGTTCTGCCTTTATATACCAAACCTTTGGAATCAATTAAATACAGGTTTTCTTTTTTAACACCGAGATTAATATAGAGGTTGGCGCAGGCGATACCGGCGGCTCCGGCACCACTAAAAACAACCTTTACATCTTGTATCTTTTTCCCTTGTAACTCAAGCGCGTTCAGAAGAGCGGCTCCTGAAATAATAGCCGTACCATGTTGATCATCGTGGAATACCGGGATATCCATGGTTTCTTTTAATTTCTCTTCAATATAAAAACATTCCGGCGCTTTTATATCTTCCAGATTGATACCGCCGAAAGTCGGCTCGAGTATCTGAACTGTCCGCACAATCTCTTCCGGATTTTTACTTGCGAGTTCAATGTCAAAAACATCAATATCCGCAAATCTTTTAAACAGAACACCCTTTCCCTCCATAACCGGCTTACCCGCTTCCGGACCGATATCACCAAGCCCCAGAACAGCGGTTCCGTTTGATATTACCGCGACCAGATTTCCCTTCGATGTGTACTCATAAACCAATTCTTTATTCTTTTCAATTTCACGGCAGGGTTCGGCAACGCCCGGAGTATAAGCCAGCCCCAAATCTCTCTGCGTAATACATGGCTTCGTTGCAACAACTTCAATCTTTCCCTTACGGCCCTCAGAATGGTATTTGAGAGCGTCTTCTTTGCGAATCATTTCTCCTCCTAACGCCGTTTATGCATTAAGTTTAATATTTAGTTCGTCCATCTTCCGATACAAGGATGAAAGACTTATGTCCAGTAAATTTGCTGCTTCCTCTTTACTATTCCCAACTGATTTCAGGATACTGATGATATGTTCTCTTTCAAAAACAGAAACGGCTTCCTTGAGCCGGTCCGGTATTGCAGAATTATATTCCGCCTCCATCATGTTTGGAGGCAGGTCTTTTTTTCCAATATAATCTCCTTCAGATAGTATTAGCGCTCTCTCTATGACATTTTCAAGCTCGCGGATTCCACCTTTCCATTCATGATTCATCAATATCCGCATTGTTTCATTATCCGCATTGATGGTTTTTCTGTTTAACTCCTTATTATATTTCTGAATAAAATGATGAACAAGCAGAGGTATGTCTTCCTTCCTCTCATTAAGAGACGGAAGTTTTATTTCGATTACATTTAATCTGTAATAAAGATCGTCCCTGAAAGTTCCTTTGGATACATCGTCCTCAAGATCCCGATTCGTCGCAGCAATGATCCGTACATCAATTTTTAGCTGTGACGTGGCTCCGACAGGCTGAATCTCCGATTCCTCTATAGCCCGCAGCAATTTTACCTGGAGATGCAGCGGAATTTCGCCGATCTCATCCAGAAAGAGAGTTCCGTCATTCGCCATTTTGAACAACCCGTCTTTATCTCTCACAGCTCCGGTAAATGATCCTTTTTTATGGCCGAAAAATTCGCTTTCCATCAAGGTCCCTACAATGGCGCCGCAGTTTATGGTTACAAATGGCTTATCCTGCCGGTCGCTGTTGTAATGGATGGCCCGCGCGACGAGCTCTTTTCCGGTTCCGCTTTTACCTGTAATTAACACATTTCCTTTTGTCTTCGCCACCTTTTTAATCAATTTAAAAACATCCTGCATCAGGTGACTCTGCCCGACAATGTTGCTGAAATTAAATTTTTGTTCCACCTGCATCCGAAGAGCCTGATTCACATGAACCAACTCTTTATGATTGATCAGCCGTTTTATTTTTAACAACACTTCGTCAAAATCAAATGGTTTCAAAATATAGTCATAGGCTCCCGCGCGAAGCGCTTCAATGGCTGATTCAAGGCTTCCATGAGCCGTAATAATAATCAGCGATGTCTGAGGACAGAGTCTCTGACATTGTTTCAGCAATTCCATACCGTCGAGTTCTGGCATTTTTAAATCAGTGATTACAATATCAAAATCTGTTTCTTTTACTAAATCAAGAGCCTCTTTACCGTTCGAAACAGCCTGAGCCGTATATCCCTCTTCTTCCAAAACCATGCTCAAAGATTCACGGATTGTTTTTTCATCATCAACAACTAAAATTTTAGCCTTCATCATCAAACCCCCGGGTATTCACAGGAAGACTTATTGTGAAGATACTGCCTTTTCCCGGAGTACTCTTCACACCAATGCTCCCGTTGAAATTTTTAATGATCCCGTAACTGACCGATAAACCGAGACCGGTGCCTTTTCCTACTTCTTTGGTCGTGAAAAACGGTTCAAATATCCTCTTAAGATGTTCATCAGGGATTCCGATACCGTTGTCTTCAAACTGAATCTTGATATCATTCCCGTTCCGGAATGACCGGATAATGATTTTATCATTTTGCTCTGTGAGGGCGTCAACCGCGTTAATCAGAACATTTATAAATACCTGGAGCAACTGATCGGCAACAAGGTGAAGTTCAGGAAGTTGCGGATCAAGTTCCAGCTCCAGATTGACATTTTTTGATCTTCTGTCGTATTTCACAAATTCAGCGGCATTGCGTATAATTTCATTCAGGTTAACTATGCCGGCTTCATAACTTGAGGGCTTAGCGATATCAACCAACTCCCGTACAATTTTTGATATCCGTTCAGTATTTTTAAGAATCGTTTCGAGATATTCGATGAACTTGGGATCAGTGCTTTTTCTTCTTAGAATCTGGGCCATTGATGATATACCGGTCAACGGATTCCCTATTTCGTGAGCGATCCCGGCGGCCATCAGTCCAAGACTCGCCATCTTTTCCTGATGTGAAATCTGAAACTGCGCCTCTTTTAGCGCTTTTGTTCTCTCTTCAATTTTCATCTCGAGATTGGTATAAGATTCAAGCAACTTTTGCCGCATCAGTTCAAATTCATCGGCCAGTATTTTTATTTCATCTCTGCTTTCAATATGTATTGGTCTTTTTAAATCCCCTTTACTTATCTTATGCACGGCGGAAACCAGGGACCGTATGGGAGTCGTGATACGACGCGCGAGAAAGAGCGCGCTGGCAAGCATTAAAATTCCGATAAGGATATTCGCAATTAGAATTTCGATCAGAAATTTTCTCAGTTCCTTATAAAATCCGCTGGCAAATTTTGTGGATCGCACGGTCCAGTCATCACCAATGATCGACTCCTGATGAATATACGGCGGATCATAAAAAATTTCATCAAATGAATCCTTCGGTTTTTTTAAAAAGGAATCTTTCTGCTCTGCCGCTTTTATACTTTCCACCGCGCCGGCGGAAATGATCATGCCTGATCTCTTTAATGTAATTGTGTGATCACTATCTTTATTAAAAGATTTTAGTATTTTCTGTATTTGAGACGGCCCAAATCCGGTATATACAACCAGATCGTCTCCCGGATTCATCCTAAGAATAAAAAGTTCTTTGGATTCCAGAAAGACAACCGAATTATTTAAAATATCAAGATCCCTGATTTCATTTTCAAGACCGGAACTTATACCTTTTACAAGGTAACTTTTGTTATTGTGAACAAAAAATATCAAATCAAATTCCTTGAGCTGACTCAACGACAGTCCAAAATGTTCCGGTTCAAGAATTGAGTCCTGGCCAAGATCTGTATCGTATAAATTTCGAATTATCTCCTTTTTGGAAGAAATAAAATCTTCCACGCGACCCGCAACAGACTTGTTTGTCTCCAACAGACTGTTTTCATAGACCTTGCGGATAATATCCTTATTAAGATAATATCCAACAATGCTGAAGAAAAATAGAGGAATATATGAGAACAAGAGGAAATATATAATAAACTGTGTATTCAGACCTCGAAAATCAGTTTTTTTCCTTTGTCCCGATATCGGATTTATATTTAGCATACCATATATCTAAGCATCATCATTTTTTTTATAATATACCAATATTTTATTTTCAAAACATGGATTTTTATAAAATTCGACATCACAATTTTTCTTTACTCAGTCATCGGTAATATTTTACTAAATAATTCACAAAGAAATTAAAAAATGTCTTGCCTGTGTATTTTTAGATAGTTACATTTCCTATCAGCCTTGTACTAGTATTCAAAACCATCTGGAGGAAAAATTATGAGAAAAACTCTTTTCACGGCTTTCTTAATTGTTCTCACCTTTTTGTCGTACACTGTATTCGCCGGTGAAGGCGAGTTCAAATATGTCGGCGCAAAAAAATGTAAAACCTGTCATAATACGACCAAAAGCGGCAAGCAGTATGATATCTGGGCTGCCGGCCCGCACGCGAAAGCCTTCGAAGCGCTCAGTAATGCAAAATCCCTTGAATTTGCCAAGAAGAATAATATTGCTGACCCAACAAAAGATGCAAGCTGTTTAAAATGTCATTCGACTGCCGCGTCAGTGGACAAATCCCTTCTTGAAGCAACGATCACTATCGAAGAAGGTGTTTCATGTGAATCGTGCCATGGTCCCGGCAGTGAATATAAAAGCATGAAAATTATGAAGGATCATGAAGCTTCTCTGGCAAACGGACTCATCGTCCCCGATGAAAAACTTTGTGTCACTTGCCATAATGAATCAAATCCATTTCATAAACCATTTGATTTCAAGGCCGCAAGCGCAAAAATCGCGCATCCGACTCCTAAATGATGTATATTCAATAATAAAAAAAGCCGCGAAAAGCGGCTTTTTTTGTTTATAAACATTAAAATTATATACTTGTAATTAATCGGTAGTTCACACATCCAGATATTTTACCAGGTCTTCCCTGTCTGTCAAATGTACCAGCCAACCTTTATAAACCATCTCCTCAATGGCATCCTTTACCATCTTCAAATGAATTTTATACCGATAACAAAAATGCCAGATATCTATGGGCGCGATCGTCATTTCAAAAAGAAATAATTCTTCGGCATTTAGTTTTTTGTTGTCATTTAACTTTGCAAGAATTTTTTCGAGCGCTTTTCTGCCCGCCGGTTTTATATGCCGTTCCGCAAACCAGAAATTCGGCTCGTCAATCAGGTCACAAATCGGAAAGCCGTTTTTACCATCTATGAATTGGGGAAGCAAATCAATGCTGACCAGATACATGTCTTCCTCGTCACCCCAAAGATCGTCCCATGTGGGCCGATCTGCTGTTTTGAGCCACTCAAAAAACCGGATTTCCGTCTCAGGCAATTTCATTAACGCCTGTCCATGGAAGATATTAACAATATGTTCAATCTGATCAACGCGAAATCCATCAAGTTCATTCTCTTTGAACTCAATAAAACTCTGCGAATTCAGTTGCTCGTATTTTTCTGTGATTAAATCATCCAAATTCACCGATACTCCAAATTAAATAATTACTCCGATCCCGCGCCTACGCAATCCTGTTACGCCCGCTGTCGGAATATAATATATAATTCATAAAAAAGAAACCGCACCCGGCGGCCGGATGCGGTTATAATTAAATTTCGGATGTATTTATGCGATGGCAGATTCAACCTTTTTCAGAATCGTATCCAGTAATGAACGCGCTTCTTTTTCAAGACCGGTACAGGCGCCCTTCATCTCATCGACAAAATCCTTGTCCTTTATATCTTTCAGATTGATAAGCACATTATAAATACCGCCTTTAACACCCGTAAACGCGATATGGGCACCCACACCCACATCCGTAATTGAGTTCGGATTTCCGTAATCCACCACCGTACCTGCTATTTTAATCGCTTCAAAACTCAGTTTTGCTGTCTGTAGCGGCACCATCACAGCTTGTTTCAATCCGCTCTGCATCGCTTCCAATCTATCTTTCTTCTCATCTTCTGTCCTGCCCGGAAGACGTCTGGCTTCCATGTACGCATTGAATGCGTTGGTATCATCATCGATGGCTTTGACAAGAACAGATTTGATTTCCTGGGCCTTTGCGGCCGCTTCGTTTAGAATTTTATCGACATCTTCGCTGCCTCTGGTATTGGAAGTCAGGTTGCTAACCATGGATGCCAGCGACGCGCCCAGAGAACCGGCAAGCGCCGCGATTGACCCGCCGCCCGGCGCGGGAGACTCACGGGAAACCTCGTCGATAAATTCTGTTAACTTCATTTCAACCAACGCGTTTTCCAAATTCTTCGGCAAACCGAGTACCCGTTCACTGATATCAAAATCAGTTACATCACGCAGTCCCAGAGACTGAACGGCGGTTTCAAGAATATCACCTATCGGTACACCGACTGAACGGGACTGGTTTTTCAGATAAAATTGTCCGGTTTCCAGCAGTGCCGGATAAGGAACCATGCCTACAATTTCGCTTCCTGTGACAACCAGACCGCGTTTCGCGGCGAGTTTTCTGGTGGCTTCGAGCACATGATGCATGGAGGTGACTTTATAATTTGTCAAATTTATCGAAATTTGCGCCCGGCCATAATTGGGAACCATCCAGCCAATCGCCTTGCAATAATCAAACATTCCCGGTTTTTTCACCGACTGACCTTCAGAATTTTGGGGATCGATGCCATTTAAACTTAGCAGCGCCTTCAGGTCATAATCATGCTCTGTTCTACAGTGATTAATTGTCTCATCCATATTTTTGCCATCAAATCCGCATGTCCCGCATGGATAATTTCCCTTGCTGTATTTTAGGATTTCCGTTCCCTTAAAATAGAATGGTTCGGTGTTGCCTCTGCGCGCTGATCTTCCCTTTTCACGCAATTCAAAGGCAATATCCGTGGCAAATTTTTCTTCCCGCGTATTTAAACTGATGTTGTAAGCAATTAAAAATTCACGGACGCCAATCACCGTCGCCCCGGAACGCGCGTTGAATTCCGCCGGCCCGTAATCCGGCTTCCATTCAGGTTTTTTGATTTTTTCCGGAAGACCTTCATACTCCCCCTTGCGGATGACAGCCAGATTCTGCCGATCAGGTTTTTGAGCTGATTTTTCATATAAATAGACCGGTATTTTGAGTTCATCGCCGATACGGAGGGCTACTTCCTTTGATAGTTCGATACATTCTTCTATTGTTACACCGCTTACGGGGACAAACGGGCAGACATCCGTGGCGCCCATTCTCGGATGCGATCCTTTGTGTTTTGACATGTCAATAAGTTCCGACGCCTTCTTAATGGCCCGAAAGGCAGCTTCTTTAACCCCATCCGGTCCGCCGACAAAAGTAACCACCGTCCGGTTCATATCCGGACCGGGATCCACATCCAGCAATCGGATGCCATCCACAGATTCAATGGCATCGGTAATCTGTTTAATAATATCCTGATTATGGCCTTCTGAAAAATTTGGTACGCATTCGATCATTTTTTCAATCATAATCTCCCCGACATCTATATTTACATTTATGGTGAAAAGAAGGAACAGAGTTCGTATTAATAAATGATAAACTTAATAAAATCATATCTAATTCTAAAGGAAAAAAGGTATTTTTTTAGCAGATGTGGACCTTTCCCGCTCCTCCGTCCGAATTTAGTTGAATCAAATTTATTTATTAAATATTTTGAGACCCTGACACTAAATTAAATGATATCGATCAGAAAAACGGAAAAGTAGATATGAAAAATCCATGGAAGACGCTCTCAACCAGACAAATTTATAAAAATGACTGGATTCGATTACGCGAGGATCAGGTCATCACTCCCACAGGCACTTCCGGCATTTACAGCGTCGTCGAAGCAAAACCGGCACTCGGTATTGTCCCGTTGACGGATGATCTGCAAACCTGTCTTGTCGGACAATACCGGTACACGCTAAACACTTATACATGGGAAATTCCCGAAGGCGGCGGCCGGGAAGATGAGGACACGCTTGACGGGGCAAAACGCGAACTGCTGGAAGAGACCGGCCTCTCCGCTAAAAAATGGACGTTTCTCGATAGGCTTTACACCAGCAATAGTTTTACCGACGAAATCGGATATATCTATCTGGCGGAGGATCTGACCAACGGCATACCAAAACCGGATCAAACAGAAGACCTGCAGGTCAAAATGCTCCCCTTCCGTGATGCCTGGCAGATGGTCATCGATTACGAAATCAAAGATGCCCTGGCCATCATCGGAATAATGCGCGCATATCAATATTTAAAAAATGCCGGACGCGTCGACTTCTAAAAATAAACGACAAGATCTAAATTTTCTCATTACTTCGCCTTTCCCCGGATGAAGACACTCAGGAAATTAAGCGATTTGATATTCTCGAAGATAATGGCCATGGTACCTAATATGGGCACGGCAAGGATCATCCCCGCCACTCCCCAGATATAACCCCAGAATACCAGAGACAGAATAACTATAAGCGGACTAAGATTTAATGAATAACCCATTAACCTGGGTTCGATGATATTCCCCATGCTAAGCTGAAGAATAACAAGACTGACTCCCAGCCAAAACGCTCCGCCCAAAGACCCGAACTGCAACAAGCTGAACAAAACCGGTAACACTGAAGCCGCTGTTGACCCGATATTGGGGATAAAATTGAACAAAAATATGATAAATCCCCAAAAAACGGCGAAATCAAGACCAAAAATATAAAAAATAACAATACTGATTACACCGGTAAGCAGACTGATCAATGTTTTTGCGCCTAAATACTTTTGTATCTGATGAGTAATATTATCGATAATACCGACAACCTGTTTTGCCCTTTTATCCGGAAAAGCCACGAAGATTTTTTTATTGAGATTACGTTTCCCGGTCAGGAAATAGGCAATCAGGATGACTACTATCAACATCTTTAAGACAAATGTCACAAAAGTACCAAGACTCTCCACAACCGTCTTCGCGATGGAATAATTACGAAATGTGCCTAACCAGTCGAAGTCTTTCCACACGGCGATGTCCAGCGGCGTCCCGAACCAACTTTCAAATGTCGTTCCAAGTTTGTTTAGGGATTCCATCATACGCACCTGATAGGTCGGAAATTGCCCGACAAACATTTCAGCATTCGCGTAAACAAGCAATCCTAATAAATAAAGAATGACAGAAGAAAACAGCAGGGTTATCAGGACCGCGACCGAGAGCGGAATTTTCCATCTTGTCAAAAAACTGACAATAGGATCGAGAATAAATGAAAGGAACAGAGCAATCATGAAGGGTAAAATGATCGTTTTACCGATGATCAGAATCCAGACCATCAGAAAAATAACAATCATACCCAAAAACACCTGAATCGTTCTTAGAACGACCGATGTCTGCTGTTCAAAAAAATCTTCCATTTCAGGCATTGATTTCTATGTTCTCCGCTATAATCATGTTGAGTTCACGCGTAAACTCATCCAGGATGGATTTCCCCCGGTCCTTTGCGTAGAAGTTACGAATTTTTTTGCTAACTTCAATCTTTTCTATTTTTCCTGACTGAATATCCTGTCTGTATAATTCGTAAATCTCCTGAACGTTCTTTGGACGCGGCCCGAAGCGCGTCAGGAATTCACCATCAGAGTCAAGAATCAGGATGATCGGTATGGCTCTCCCGCCTCTTGTTAAAAACTGATCAATTAAATCGGTATTCCGGTCGCGTAATGCCACCCTGAATTTCACCGGTCTATTATCAAATAATTTTAACAGTACCGGAAGAATGGCCGTTGAATCACCGCACCATGGTTCGGTAATTACCAGAATTTTCAATTCAGGTATATCTTCGGTTAAATATTCTCCCGTATCCGCTTTTCTGTAATGCAATTGATGCAGCGGCAGCTGATCACCGAGAAGATTTTCATATTCATCTATCGTAAAAGACTCATTAAATTCTTTAAGAAAATTCACAAAACCCCCGTTACTAATTCGATCTATTAATTTTTAAACAAATTGGTTAAGTAAGTATGATCAAAATAATCAAAAAAAGTTACAATATTTATGCGATCCAGATGGTCTTGATGTTGACGAATTCTTTGATCCCATAGTGTGAAAGCTCTCTGCCGAATCCGGATTTTTTTATGCCCCCAAACGGCAGACGCGGATCAGATTTTGTCATTCCGTTGATAAACACAGAACCTGATTCGATCCTTCTCGCGATGGCTTCCGCTTTTTTCAGATCACGCGACCAGAGACTCGCGCCAAGACCCAATTCCGAATCGTTTGCTACCCTGATGGCCTCTTCGGTATCTTTAACCGGTATGATGGCCGAAACCGGCCCGAATGTCTCTTCTTCATACACCGGCATGCCTTTTTTCACATTTGTCAACACCGTCGGTTCATAAAAAGAACCTTTCCCCGGGATTTTCTTCCCGCCGGTAAGAAGTGTCGCGCCGGATTTGACGGACTTCTGAACCTGTTCATCCAACTCATCCAGAAGATCCGGCCGGGCTAACGGGCCGACCTGAATTTCTTCAAGCATCGGATCGCCTGTTTTCATGGACTGCATGATCGCTGTTTGCTGTTTTTCGAACTCTTTCAGCCGTGACTCAACCACAATGAATCGTTTAGCCGCGATGCAACTCTGCCCCGCGTTCAACATCCTCGCCTGAGCGGAAACAGCCACACAGGCGGGAATATCCGCGTCATCGAGAACAATAAAGGGATCGGAACCGCCCAGTTCAAGAACGGCTTTTTTAATTTCTTTCCCGGCCGCGGAGGCCACCTGACTCCCCGCGTATTCACTTCCGGTCAGAGTCACGGCTTTAATAATCCTGTTCTGAATCACCTCTTCCACCATCCCCGAAGGAATCATCAGGGTACGGAATAGATTTTCCGGAAAACCGGCTTTATGAAATACCTCTTCAATTGCCAGAGCAGATCCCGGAACATTCGAAGCGTGTTTCAGCACCGCCGCGTTTCCTGCCATCAGTGCCGGCGCCGCGAACCTGAACACCTGCCAGAAAGGGAAATTCCATGGCATCACCGCCAGAACTACGCCAATCGGCTCAAATGACACAAAACTTTTTGAAGCATCGCTCTCGATCCGTTCATCTTTCAGAATGGTTTCCGCATGATCCGCGTAATAATCACATACCCAGGCGCATTTTTCCACTTCCGATCTTGATTCCCGGATGATTTTCCCCATCTCAAGGGTAATCATTTTGGCGTAATATTCCATATTCGCGCGCAGTTCCGCCGCCGCTCCGCGCATTAACCGGGAGCGTTCATGAAACGTGGTTTCTCTCCAGGAGTCCCAGGCTGCATTCACATCGCTGATTATTTTCCCCGCTTCTTCTGCAGAATGCGTGTGGTACTCTTTTATTAGATCTCCTGTGGCCGGATTGATTGATTTCATGCTCGTATTGTCTCCCGTTTCATTCATTTGTCGTATTTGAGCAACTTAGCTTACTAAATTTTTTCAAAAGCGAACTTTCTCTCTTTCACTTTTTCAAGCAATGCATATAACATCGGTCCCGCTTTAATTACCAATATCGCAAGCAGCGCGCCGGCGATCACATCAATGACATAATGATAACGGAGGTAAACTGTGGAAAATATCATACTGCTGCCGATAATCAATAAAACATAATAATACTTTCGGGCGTATTTGTACGAGTAATACATGGTCATCAGTGTCATCGCGGTATGCCCGCTTGGGAAAGCATCCCGCTGAATATTTTCAAGTGAATCCAAAGTTAAGCGGATTGCATCGGTCGTCCAGATTCCCTTCAGCTGTAACGTCTGTAAGTGATCAAGCGTGAAACGCGGCCCAACGGCCGGTACAAGAAAATATCCAAGATAAGATAGCAAAAAACCAAAAACCATTATAAAAACACAGTAATTAAATTCTTCAAATTTTTTATCGCGAAACAGAAAATATAATAACACAAGCGGTAAAAAATAGAAGGTTGAATATACGAGTTGCAGATATTCCGTCAGTAAAGGAGTTGTAATTTTTTCCATCCAGATCGTTGGATGCGCGCCAAACAGATTATAATCAATTCTGATCAAAAGATCGTCAAAATCAGTTGGATTGACATTATGCACCAGGTAATGCAGCTCACTAAAATTAATCGGTATCAGAATAACAGGATTACCCACTTTGAACCAGTCCAGCCACTTTGTTTTTGGGATGCGGTGCATATAGAGCAGAATGAAAGAAATCGCTATATGATAAATGATGAAATATTTATTGTATGGTATGGCCTCATAATTGAAAGCAATAATAAATACCATGATAATCTGATAGGAGGCCGTCACAATTTCGGCGCTGCGAATTTTATTATTGACTAACATACTACTCCGGTTCTTCGTTGTATTTAATTCCACTTAAAATCAGATTCGTAACGGCTGCCTATAACGGAATATTCCCGTGTTTTTTGGGCGGATTTGTATCCACTTTTGTTTCCAGCATCCGTAATGCCTGAATTATACGCAGACGAGTATTTCGAGGTTCAATGACTTCATCAATATACCCTCGTTCAGCGGCCAGATACGGATTGGCAAATTTCTCCCGGTACTCTTTTTCCTTTTTCGCAAGCATCGCCTCAGGATCTTCACTATTTTGTATTTCTTTTCTAAAAATAATTTCAGCAGCGCCTTTTGGCCCCATTACGGCGATTTCAGCGCTCGGCCAGGCATAATTGATATCTCCACGGATATGTTTTGAACTCATAACGTCATAAGCGCCGCCGTAAGCCTTTCGCGTAATAACGGTCACTTTGGGAACAGTCGCTTCTGAAAAGGCATATAGCAATTTCGCTCCATGCTTGATGATTCCTCCCCATTCCTGATTTGTTCCGGGCAGGAATCCGGGTACATCGACAAACGTTACCAAGGGAATATTGAACGCGTCACAAAACCGGACAAATCGCGCCGCTTTAATTGATGAATCGATATTCAGCACACCCGCGAGATGAGCGGGCTGATTGGCCACTATCCCCACAGGGTAACCGTCAAATCTGGCAAAACCAACTACTATATTTGGCGCGTAATCCGGATGAATCTCAAAAAATGAATCCTGATCAACGACTCTTGTTACGACTTCTTTGATGTCATATGGCTGATTAGGATTCTCCGGGACAATTTCATCGAGTGATTCATCCACCCGGTCAGGTTGATCCGGCGTTTCAATCCTTGGAGGATCATCCATGTTATTTGAGGGCATGTATGAAATCATTTCCCTTATTTTTTGAAGACATTCCACATCGCTGTTGCATGTCAAATGATTTACACCGCTCTTGGTGCCATGTGTTTCCGCGCCGCCGAGTTCTTCGGAGGTGACCTCCTCATGAGTCACCGTTTTCACCACATTTGGCCCGGTAACAAACATATAGCTCGTGTTTTTTACCATCAGCGTAAAATCTGTAATAGCCGGAGAGTAAACCGCTCCGCCGGCGCACGGCCCCATCACCGCCGAAATTTGCGGCACCACCCCGGATGCCAGAGTATTTCGCAAAAAGATCTCCGCGTACCCGCCGAGACTGACAACCCCTTCCTGAATCCGCGCTCCGCCGGAGTCGTTCAGCCCGATTATCGGCGCGCCCACCTTCATGGCCTGATCCATTATCTTAATGATTTTCTCGGCATAAGTTTCAGAAAGACTTCCCCCGAATACCGTAAAATCCTGCGAGAACACAAATACAAGCCGTCCGTCAATATGTCCATATCCGGTGATTACACCGTCACCAAGATATCTTTCTTTTTCAAGCCCGAAGTCACGGGACCGATGACGCACAAACATATCCATTTCCACGAAAGAACCTTCATCAAGCAAAAAATCGATGCGTTCCCGGGCCGTCAATTTCCCCTTGTCATGCTGGTGTTTGACGCGCTTTTCACCGCCCCCTAATTTGGCTTCTGAACGAATTCCTTCAAGATGTCTAAATTGTTCTTTTCTATTCATAAAAACTCCGGTTTTATGTATTCATCACATATTATCAAGAAGGCCGTCTTCTTTGAAGCTGAAATAGCCTTTAGCGGTTATAATCAGATGGTCGTAGACCGGGATATCGATAATTTTCCCGCTGCTGACCAGTCTTTTGGTAATGGAAATATCTTCCTGGCTCGGTTTGAGCTGTCCGGAAGGATGATTATGGAGCAGAATAATACCTCTGGCCAGATAGCGGATGGCCGGATTAAACACTTCTCTCGGGTGAACCAGAGAAGCATCCAGGATGCCTTTTGTAACTTCAAAATCCTGAATACGTTTCATCGCCGAGTCAAGAAGGATCACATAAAATCGTTCTTCCTTCCGGTATCCGAGCAGCGGGATATAAATTTTGGCGACCTGGGCGGGATTCTGAAAGCTGACAATCTCATTTTCAGCTTTCTCTTTTTCAAGATTACGGTATAACTGAAACGCGGCGATCAAAGTGACCGCTTTCACCGGACCTATCCCCGGCATCTTTTGAAGTTCAACCAATGAGGCATTGGCCAGACCTTCCAAAGAGTGAAATTCACGAAGCAGGCGTTTCGCTGTCTCCACGGCGTTAAATTTTGATGAGCCGTGTCCCAGAAGGATGGCGATCAGCTCTGACGACGATATCGAATCCGGCCCGTTTTTAATGAGTTTTTCTCTCGGACGTTCATCAATCGGCCAGTCGGTGATTCTCGATTTAAATTTTTCCGGTTCATGGATTTTATCTGCCAATTTTCCCTGCCGCGGTTGAATTAATCTTGTTATGCTTTATGGGTATTGAGTTAAAGACTTTTTCCTGTTTGAAAGAGTTTCCGGTTTCAGAGCATCAACTTCTCAATAGAAATATTGTATCAGGATTTGTTTTCAGTGTACCAGTCTCTGATATACGCGATCGCCTCCTGTGTATTAGTACCCGGGCCGAATAACCGGCCTGTACCCATCTTTATGAGCCGATTTATTTCTTCATCGCTAATTATTCCCCCACCTGTTAAAAGCATATCTTCCATTTTGTTTTCTTTCATCAGCCGAAGCACTTTAGGAAAAACGGTCATATGAGCTCCTGAAAGAATACTGATGGCAATTACATCCACATCTTCCTGGAGACCGGCTTCAACAATCATTTCCGGTGTCTGACGCAGTCCTGTATAAATCACTTCAAAACCGGCATCCCTAAAGGCCGCCGCAACTACTTTCGCCCCGCGGTCATGACCGTCCAGTCCCGGTTTTGCCACCAATACGCGAATTTTTTTTTCCATTACAATATCTCCAAAGCTTGTTCCGTCAAATTAATCGGGCTATATCATTTCTTAAAATTTACAGCAAAGCCCGGATTGGGCTTTCCCCTGCTCTTACACTCTTAACTCTTTTATCTTTTTTCTTTTTTCTTACTTCCTACTTCCTACTTCTTCTAACCCACCCCGGGCCTGATAAATCATGCCCTTCCCCTCCCTTATGCATCGAGGGGAGGGTCAGTCTCCTGCAGAACAGAAAATTCGCCCCGAAGAATCCTTACGATCAATTTAGGATCAACTGCATCCTTTTCCATGCAAGCAGAAGATCCTTCCA
>JACDJA010000164.1_pt1 | contig 88819 bp, 96 predicted proteins | sample 7449241 | NCBI WGS metagenome assembly JACDJA01 (sample SAMN14253289, study PRJNA609438) | sludge metagenome | isolation source: initial anaerobic sludge | collected 2018-12-20 | reverse complement strand
AACAACAGGTACAGTAACTACAGCAGCAGCAATACATGCCAGAGGCTTCCAAGAGGCATATGCAGGTACTATATCTGCCCTACATGGCGTTCTTATAGATAATGCACATAAGGGTAGTGGTGGTACTATTACAGGACAATCTGGAGTTACAATAGCTGGCTTAACAAGTGGTACAAATAACACGCATTTACTTTTAGGTACAACGACAATACCAACAGGCAATTATTCAATATATAGTGGTTCAACAAATGAAAGCTATTTCTCTGGTATTCTAACAGTGGGGGGAACAGGTTCTAGTTCAGGTTTGAGATTAGCGGGTGGAGGTACAAAAATATATACAGATGCTTCTAATGGTGCTATTAGATTAGTTCCTGGTAATGGTTGGCTTTCAGTTAGAGATAATACAGATGCTTATGATAATTTGTTAGTTTCTAGTACATATACAAGAGTTCGAAGTAAGTTAGCTGTAGGTTTTACAGCTACTCCTACAGTAAGTGTAGCTGTTGGAGATAGTGATACTGGTTTAAATTGGATTAGTGATGGAAACTTAGCTGTTTATACTAATAATGTTGAGAGGATGAGGATAGCAAGTAATGGTGCTGTTTCAATCCCTACTACGGGTAATCCAGGACTTACTGTTGGTAACGGTACTACGGGTTATCTTAAAGTAGGTTCAACAGGATGGTATGATGATGGATCATACTTTAGTCCTTTAGGAAATAGGTCTTTTTATATTCAGTCTAATGTCGGTACTAGTTATATTTACTCTGCGAATATTTATCTTGGTAGTACTTCTGGAACAAGAGTACGTCTAAGGGGCAATGTTGTAAATTTTGGAGATGCAGCAGAACTTAGGTATAAATCTGGAAATAATGGAACAGCTACATGTACAAATTACTGTGCAGGAAGTCAGTGGGGAGGATGGGTTGGCTCTTGTGTTGCAGCTGTAGGGGCAAATGGAACTGCACGAACTTGCGATCAAACACACAGCTCTACCTTGGAATGCCTCTGTTTACAGGCATTCTAAATCATATTAATAAGTGGATTATTAATTCTCAACTGTGTCTTCAGGGTTATTATTTACTTCCTCTGTATTATCACTATTTCCCCCTTGTTCTATATTAGTTCCTGAAGGATCTGTATTTGTATTCTCTTCTGTTTGTTCAAAATATACAGGAGCTACATTAATAACCTTGTTCTCTTCTTCTCTGTATATAATAGCTTTCTCTGAATATATTACTAAGTAATCACCCTTTTGAGCATCTTTATAGAATTCGGGATTCTCTTTCTTTAGTTCTTCAATATCAAGTAGTGTAGCCATAGTAGGTTCTTCATCAGGAAGGAGTATAATACTACCTAAATTCTCTAATATCTCTTCTGTCTGTTGTTCTTGTAGGTATGATATATACTCTGGATCTTTTAGTTTTTCATATACCTTCTGTGATGTAAGATACTCATATCCGAAATATCCTCCTACAGCACCTATTACAAAGAAGAGTAATATTAATACTATTATTAAAAGTACTTTAGATTTCTTAGGTTTAGTTTGACCTTCCATATATAAGCAGTAATAAATTTATACTCCAGTATAGTATAAAGAAATGTTAGCGACAACAGTTTAATCTTTAATACTTTCTTCATTTTTAAAAAGGGTTAATTAATATATTAATAGGAGATATATTTCTTTATTTATGTACAGGAGTATTAAGTATTTTTTAATACTGTGTTGGTAAAGTATATATATGTTTAACTATGCTTTTATTGATAGCCAGAATCTTAATCTAGGTGTTAAGAGTCAGGGTTGGGAATTGGATTTAAAGAAGTTTAGAATATACCTGAAGGATCAGTTTAATGTCTCAAATGCATACCTTTTCTTAGGTTATATTTCTGGTTATGAGAAACTATATTCTAAGTTAAAGAGCTTTGGATATTTAATTATATTTAAACCTACACTACCAGTCTTTTACAAAGGGAAGAAAAAGGTTAAGGGTAATGTAGATGCAGAATTAGTGTTGCATGCTGTGATAAAGAAGAATGAATATGATAAGGCAGTTATTGTATCTGGTGATGGTGATTTCCTCTGTTTAATAGAATATTTAGTTAGTGAGGAAAAATTACTTAAGATAGTTGTTCCAAATAGTTCTTACTCATCACTTCTTCGAAGATTTTCAGAATATATATTACCTATGGAATTAATCAAGGAGAAGGTGAAGAAATAAAAAGAGAGGCATTCCCTAGGTACAGAAACCTTTGGTAGTCCTCTCATCGTGATGAGAACATTTTAGAATATGTATGGGTGTGAGTCAAGAGAGTAGGAATTAACGTATAATAGGGATATGAAAATGAATAATATACAACATAAAAATCTTGCAAGTGGTGAGTGGTATAAAAAATCATTCCTAGAACAGATGGCTAATATCGGTAGTGAGGTATATAGAGCTACTAATTGGAGAGAGAAGGGTAATGAGGAGTATGCACAAATGGCATTTATAAGGTCTCTAGAGCTTTTTGATTTAACAAAGAGATCTAAATTAACAGGTTCTCAGTACAAAGAATTATGTAGAATGAGAGAGGTCTGGGTAGATTTCTTTAAATATGATAATGAGTATAGTTCTACTGCGGAGAGTATTAATAGGTATTTTATGTATTTAACTATTGCTTTTAAGAATAACAAAGAGTAGTTTTCCTTTTCCTGATTTTAAAGTAAAAATCCTTAAGGGGTATTGACCCATTATTTAAAAAGAGGTATATTTAGATATGGGTATATACCCGTTAAATTATTATCTTAAACATATGCCAAACTTAAATGGCACAGGGCCTTTGGGAAGAGGTCCTTTAACAGGAAGAAAATTGGGTTTTCTTCCTAGATTTAGGGGTAAAAGACAAGGAGGGTCACAAGATTGTACATGTCCTAAATGTGGATATACACAACCACATAAAAGGGGAATAGCATGTACTGAAATAATGTGTCCTAAATGTGGTACCCCGATGAAAGGAGTATTTTGTAAATAAAAAATATGAGATACAGAAATAGAAGGAAACTGGGATTCCAATTCAATGAGATATATTTTAAACCTAGAGGTATACCTCTCTCTTCATTGGAAGAGGTACATATTACTGATGAAGAATTAGAAACATTAAGGTTAAGATATATTGAGAAAGTAGATCAAGAAGAGGCTGCTCAAAGAATGGGTATCTCTCAAAGTCAGTATCAAAGGGATTTGAGTATTGTATTAGAAAAAATTTCTAAGGCACTGATAGAGGGTAATGCTATATCTATTAAAAAAAGGGATTAAGTAGTGACTATCAATTATTCTACACTATTATGGAATGCTAATTCCTTAATGTATGAATACATAGCAGATATTTCAGAAGACTTTTCTGTTAATCCTGGTCTTCTATTTACTTCTAATACATAGTTTCTGTTTGTATTATTATCTGTCACTATATCTATTCCTGCCCAATCTAGTTTAAGTGCTTTTGAAGCCCCTATGGCCATCTCTAAGATATCTTTAGGAGTATCCTCTACATCTATGAACTTCTCTGTTGCACCAAGTGCTACATTATTCCTATATTTATCCTGTACTCTTCTTCTTATACATACAGAAGATACTTTATCATTTGCTACTACAACCCTGTAATCAAAATCATTGGATATAAATTCTTGAAATATATATCTATTATATCTACCATTATCCTTTATCATTTCCTCTATCTTATTTTTACTATCTATTAAATGTACCCTTGAACCAAGAGAACCAAATACAGTTTTGTATATACATGGTAATTTACATATCTTTTCAATATTTAATATCTTCCCTTTATCTATCTTTAAACCATTCTGAAAAAAAGTATTAGGTACAGAAATACCCTTAGAGGCAAGAAAGAATATATCCGAGAGTTTTGTATTATGTATATTAGGTTTGTTATGAGGAATATTTTCAGATTCAAGATATAGATGTAGTAGATATGCTATGTGTGTAGTATTCCAACCTGATTGTATTAGTATGTAGTTGTATTTCTTAAGATCTCTATTAGCTATTGATCCTGTTATCTTTCCATCTATAATGCTAAAGTAAACATCCTTTATTGATGCTATATCTAAATCTATACTATCTAATTTAAGATGTTTTTGTATCTCTGCTTTCTCTTCTTGAGTACTATTAATACCCACTGCAAGAACGGAGTATTTTTCCATATTTATAGGGTAGGGAGATTATATTGTTATTATACCACTTTATGAATATGAAGTATCCCTTCTACTATATATTCGCTATTTCTCTTCCTTTCTGCTACACTGTATTGTAGTTATTTGAGTATGTAGATTTTCCAAACAAATTTCTTATAATCTTTTAGCTTTAATTTATTTTATCCATACATTTATCATGGAAAAAGGAACAGTAAAGACTGTAACAGATAAAGGCTTTGGTTTTATTACTAGAGAGGGATCCGATAAAGATATTTTCTATCATGAGAATTCTTTAGAAGGTGATCTAGCTACTAGAAAACTAAAAGTTGGAGATGTTGTTACCTATGATGTTGAAGAAACACCAAAGGGATTAAATGCAACAAATATCAAACTATTAGAAGAGTAATCCTCTAATATATTGTTACATATTAAAGAGAAGGTACTTGTATCTTCTCTTTTTTTATCACAATTCTTATGTATTCTACTAATATATGATTAATGTATTTGATATAATGAGGATATAATTTAATCTGAAAGAGTATGCAATCTAAGTCAAAATATCTTATTTATACTGGTGTAATATTATTACTTTTAATACTTATTTTTGTTACTACCAAAATATTAGAGAAAGGATCTTTGGATTTAGAAAAGGAGAATTTAGATTCTGCTTCTGAAGAAATTTCAAAGAGTGATTTCTTGTTGGAGGGTTTCCCTATTCAAGAGGTTCCTTTATACAAGGTTAATGAGGTTAGTTCTAGTAAATATTTTATAAATGATGACCCTAACAATATTTCAATTTTTGGGGATAAAGAGTTTGTTTACTACAATGTAGTCTTCTATACTGATTCTCCTCAATCTGAATTCTTAGATTATTACAAAGATATCTTTGATGAGGAGATAGTAGAGGAATACCCTATTCCTGATATGGTAAAGGGGTATATTGGTAAGTATAGAGTTACTGCTGCTCATTATGGTTCTGATGATACAGCATATATACAGGTATATCTTCCTAATGATGAATTTACAAAAGAGAATATGTATTTTGATACATATCCTAATCTTTTTGAAGAAGGAGATTCTATGTATATTGAACATGAGAATTCATATGGACTACTTAATCAGGCAGGAGGTCAAACAGAGTACACTAAATATTTTACAGTAATTGATAGTGGAGATATGGATAAGGATGGGGTTGATGATGTAGATGAGTTTGGAGTACTAAAAACTAAGTATGAGGATATGTACAAAGGTAAAACTAACTATGGATATGATGAGAAGAATCATCTAATGAGTTGGGAAGAGGATGGATATGAGGTGAGGGTTAGTTTTACAAGAGATCATGGTAGGATATATCTAAATATTAGGGGTAGTATTAGTGATTAATGAGAGTAGGGAAGGGATTATTCTACTTTTTGAACATAGAATATAAGCCAGTTATTCTCTTCTCCATATCTTCTTCCTACTTCTAATATTGAAAAACCCGCTGAATTAAGAATATCGTTAAATTCATCTTCTTTGTAGTAGGAATATAGTCTTCCTGTTTTTTCATCAACATTTTCTCCATAACCTTCTTTTAAAGTAATAAAACCTGTTCCTTTATTTTTTATTACAGAAGATATTGCTAAAAGAGAATCTCTAATTTCATCTTTGGGGATATGTAATAAGATAGCAGATGCCCAAAAGCCATCGAATTCTCCTAAGGAGGGATCTCTTTCTTGTACGTATTTATGTATGAAAGTTGCAGAGGGATTCCTTTTTGCTGCTAATTCAAGCAATCCTACTGAAGCATCTATACCAGTATATTCATAACCTAGATTTATTAAAGCTTCTGCATCTTTACCAACTCCAGACCCTATTTCAATTACTTTACCACTTGGAAGATATTCATTGAATTTAATCATTTCATCTTCCCACCAAGAGTGTTTTTCATTACCACCATGTGACATAGCCCAAGTATTAGCTTCTTTGTTATAGTAATTAATAGTTTCTATCTGTCTTTCGTCCATTAATATATCTGATTAATCTACAGTCCTTATACTCTGAGGTATAGTACCTTTAAAGTTAAGCCTATCTCCTTCCTGTTTGAGAGAATCTATAGATAGGTTTGTAACCTGAGACAACCTATTTTCAATTGCTCTACTTCCGACTTCTGCTACCATTTCTGTAATAGCAGTTGGTACATTAAAGTTCTGTATTCTAAAAGCATATGGATTTACCATTAACACATCATTTTGGATATCAAATGATAATTTGGTATAAACATATACTGAATCTCCCAATGCTCCTAAATATTTTTTACCATTCTCTATCTGTTCTTCGGTATATCCTAACTTTCTAGCTTCATTTACAGTTGTTTCAATATTTAAATTAAAAGAAGCTTCAGATGTACCATCTTCGTTAATTCTAATTTGGACATTTGAAAAAGGTATAGTTGAGTGTTGAGTTTTTACAGTATTAAGTATTGATGTAACCTGTTCTGATGTTAAAGACTCCTCTATCTCTAATACACCTTCATATACAACATCTTTATTAATTGGGAATTCCTCTTCTGGGATATTAAATTGTACTCCCGTTTTATTTCTTAAATCTAAGCTAAGTTGAGGATCATTTTCTATCCCTAAATCTACTTGCTTTACGAGGGTATTAGAGAGTCCTGGTATAAAACCAAAATATGCTGCTATTCCTCCAGTTATTAATAGTAGGATTACTATAATAAGGGAGAGTGTAATTAAAAATTTCTTCATGAGGGTTTAGATAATTTTATTGATAAATATTATCAGATTTAAATATTTTTTTGTAGATTGTTTAAAGAAATATTGTTGGAAGAAGTTAATAATGAAAGGAAGATGAGTTAAAATATCCGAAATTTTCAATTCAACAATTTTGTATCCTGTTGAGTAAGTGAGGTCATTTGATATATAGCAATTCTATTTAATTTCTTCAGTCTCTCTCTTTGTTTAATACCATCTCTAATAAGTTCTGCATTTATACTTTCTAAATTAGATAGACATATTAATTGTCTAATATCAGCATAATCTCGAATGTTTCCCTTCTTATGCTTATTTTTGTTTCTCCACTCCTTTGCTGTTGTATTGAATAAAGCCATATTTAAGATATCTGCCTCTGTAGCATATGTTAATACTATCTGTTTCTTAGTTAAGTGTTTAGGTATTAGGTTCTCTTTAATGGAATCTGTATGTATTCTGTAGTTAATCTTAGAGAGGGTCCTAGATAGGTTCCAATCAAGAGATAATCTTGTATTTTCTTCTTCTTTTAATCTTTCAAACTCTTTAATTAGATACAGTTTAAACTCAGGAGATATCCAAGATGCAAATTCAAAAGCAATATCTTTGTGTGCGTATGTTCCTCCATATCTTCCAGATTTTGAGATTATACCTATTGCATTTACTCCTTTTATCCATTGCTTTGGTGTAAGAACAAAGGTGTTTAATCCAGATTGATGTTTAAACCCGTCGAATTCGACGGGTTTAAAATTAGGATTATTTATTCTTTCCCAGAGGCCAAGGTATTCAATTGTACTTCTGTTTCTTATCCAGTTTTTAATAATGTCATCAGATCTTTTTACATTTTTGTATTTAGCAATACTTGTTAGTGATATGTACTCAGCACTTCCTTTAGAGAGTATTTCAATTTCTTTTCCTTTTACCTTTATTTTCTCCATACATATATTTTAATAAGGAGATATTAAATATGTTTGAATATAGAGATATAGGTTAGTAATTTTAAAGGGGTCGAATTCGACCCCTTCAAAGTTCAGATTAATAATGCTTTCCCAAAGAGCTTGAGACTTAATTAATTTCTTTAATAACAGTAATATTTCTCTCTTTTGATATTCTTTCAAAATAATCGCTTAGAGATTCTAGTCCTATATGTTTTCTTCTTAAATCCACCTCCTTAGGCTTATAGATCTTATGTAGTTTGTATATATCTTTTTTACCTTCAATTGGGGAAAATTGTGTACCATACATTAGATTCTTTCCCTCATATATCCTTACCCTATCAACTAATTGTGCGTAATTTAGAGGATTAATATCTTTAAGATCATCTTTCATCAAGGACAGATATTTTTTCATAAAGAGTACATCTTCTTTGGGCATATGCTGGACTATTAAAAAAGCAGCTAATTGTGCATCTTTACCATATTCTGATGATATATACCCTATCTCTTTAAATATTTGCTTAAATATTTTTCTATTTTCTTTGTCTACCTCTTTTATCTTTTTAAAATCGTCTTCACTCTTTGTTTTGAGGTATATTTCTCTAAGAGATTGTTCTCTCTTTGCCATTTCTAAAATTTTGTTTATGAAGTTTTCTGTCATATTTAAGATTTTCGCTGGGAAGTAAATATTTTTATTGATATATTCTATCAAATGATTTACCTCCCAGCATACTTAAGGGGAATTGACGAGTAGGTTTGCCATCGCTTTTGATAAAGGTAATCGCAGAGATAGGAATTGAGCTTTATCTGAAGTAAAATAAGACATGATGAAATTTGAATATAGTATGGATTATATAATTAAAGATTTTCTATTTATACTTTCAGATAATAATTACTTTAGAGAAGAACAGGTGTCTTTAATTAAGGAAAAGTTCCCAGCTTTGTATTTAGAGCTAAAGGGTAAGTCTTCTGTTGCTCAAGAAGAAATTATTAAAACTTTTGTTGAGAAATATACAAGAGAGAATAAGGATATTATTGATTCTTATGTAAATGAACTTAATGTACTATGGAACAAAATAGGAGAACAAATTTCAAATACCTTGTGTGATTTAATGCAAACTAATTGGGAGAAGGATTGTATTGGATATGTAGGTATAATACCTATATATCCTAGGGAACTGGGTAAAAGAATCTTTGGTCTAGACCATCATGACGACTTGAATGATTCTATAGGGGTTGCAATTCATGAGCTTACACATTTTATATACTTTGATAAATGGGCAAGTATGTTTCCTAATGATAAGGATTGGATGTTTGAGGCTCCTCATGGTGTTTGGCATCTTAGCGAGATTATGGCACCTGTATTGAATTCTGATAAAAAGATAGTAGATATTTTTCCAAATGTTTTTAAAGAGTCAGTATATATGGATATGAAATTTAAGAAGAGTAATCAGTCTGTACATAGTTATTTTGAAAATATGTATAGAGAGAGTAATTCTTTTGAAGATTTTTTAATTAAAGCTAGAGATATGGTTACTACTGATGATGAAATATTTTGAATTGAATATTCTCCTATAAAACTATGGAAATATCAGTAAAAACGAATAAAAACATTATATTGTTTGAAACAGTACTCTCATTTATGAAGGTATTAGAGAGTATTTAAGAATTCTTCCCAATCAACATCTATCGCATTTAAATACTGTTCTATTGTTTGTTCTGTTTGAATCTTTGGAACTAAAGGTTCTCCAAAGTCATACCCTTTTTCTTCAAAGTATTTAGTAGAGATAACTATATCAATACCAGTGTTTGGAAGTGTTACAGTAGTTGTTTCTCCAAACTTTGTAGGAGAACCAGCTGTTTTTGTTCCAATGGAAATAGAGTTTTTACAATCTAAGATATTTAAGGCATTAATAATTGCTGCTGAGTATGTGAGGTTTGAAAGAAATGCAACAGGTATATACTTTTCCTGATTCTCATAAAGAAACTTTGTAAGGGGATCTAGAATTAAAGAACTACCTCCAATATTATTTCTTAAATCTACAACTACATACTTAGTATCTTTCTCTTCAATCTCTTTTATTATCTCCCCTATCTCTTCTTCTGTGATATCTTCACACTCATTGTACTGAAGGTAGTAAGTAGAGAATTCTTGTAAATACTTAGTCCAATATATTCCTTTTGGATTTAATGTCTCACTCTTTTGGATGTTTTCTTCTCTTGGGTTATACAGTTCTTCTTCTGATAATTTCCTTGGTTCTAGTCTAATTACTGTCTCCTCTGTTTGAATATCAAGTACTAAACTGTTATCAACAATCCCTAGGTACTTTAAAAAGTCTGGTTCATACATCCACTGCTCAATAGAGTTAGAGAGTACTATTTCATTTTCATGAGTAATAGCTTTAGTCATTTTCGATATTACATCTTGAATGGGGAGATTGTTTAGAGAGAGAACTCTTAATCCAATATATTCTTTATTCTTACTATCTATTGCAGATATGTAATATTGATTGTCTAGATATTTAAATCTAATTGGATATTTTGTTTCTGAGAGTATTTCCCCGATGCCTTTTACTCTTGTATGAGAGTCTTTTATCTTTGAAAATATTTTCATTAGTTCAAAGTAAAAAGTAAGATCATCAATACTTTCTGACTTTGATGCTAAGTTATCCAAATCATTGTTAAGTTTTTCTTTTGAGATATTTCGGAATGGGTTATGGTGTATTTTTAATAGCTGTTCTTTTAGGTATTTAAAATCTTCTTCTATTTGTTTTAAGGTGTAATTTTTCATAGGTATTTACAAGGTAAGATTGTCGGGCTTAACAAATTAGTGTGAATTAATAATTCTTAATTAGCAATTCATTAATATTTCCTCTACCATTTGAATTAGAATTAATATATCTTTTTGCTGATACTTTCTGTATGTTAAATCCTTTATATAATTCATCAAAGAACTTATCTTTTGTATCAGAATTACTTAGCATTAAGTAATGTTTTGCTTTATCTAATTCTCTAAAATATTTTGCTAATTGTTTCTGATCGTTATCATTGAAATCTTCTTTCGAATATTTTGTAAATCCTGCATTAGTTAAAGGTCTATATGGAGGATCAAAATAAACAAAAGCTTTAGTATCTTTTGGAATTTTAATTGATTCATAACTTCCACAAAATATTTCTGTATTTTTAAGTAGGTTACTTACATTTAAAATATTATCCTTATCTAGTATTCTAGGGTTTATATATCTGCCAAAGGGTACATTAAACTCTCCTTTACTGTTTTGTCTAAATAGGCCATTAAAACATGTTTTATTTAAAGCAATAAGTAAGGCAACTTTCTCTATAGAGGTTTTAGTATTAGGAGTTGTGTAATCAACTTCTAACTTATTGTATGGGATTCTAAGATTGTTATAGAAATATTTTTTTCTTTGTTCATACTCAAGAGGTAAGAATTCTTTCTCTATCTTTTCTAATTTTTTAATTAAGTCTTTTGGAAAAAGTTTTATTACGTTATACGAGAGTATAAGGTCAGGATTGATGTCATTTATTACGCTTTTCTTAATAGAGTAATTAGAAAGGAGATAAAATAAAAGAGCTCCTCCTCCAACAAATGGTTCAATATAAAGGTCTATTTCCTTTGTTTTTAATATTTTAGGGGGGAGATTCTTATCAATTTCATTAAGTAACTGCCTTTTACCTCCGGCCCATTTTAAAAAAGGTTTTGCTGGATTCATAATATTGTGCATATTCTTGTATGTAAAGTATACAAAACAAATTCTACTTATTCTCCTCCTGGAGTTGGCAACCCTATTTTGTTTAAAGGTAGATAATTGAAATAGAAGTAGCAGTTAGGTATTGAGATTATATAATCTAAAACATCCTTGTACCTAGGATCTTTAAACCAATCGTTGAGTATGTAAATATAAGCTACCTCTACATTTAAACTTGCCAAAAGTTTACGATATTGCTTTAATTTAAAGTCGCAAGTCTGTAACTTCTCGTCTGTTGAACCTGCAACATTCTGGAATTTTATTTCGAGTATATGAAAAGTATTGTTTACAATCACGAATACTACATCATCGGGGAGTATTTTTTTACTTAGTATCTTTGTATAGTCTATACCTCTTTCATTTAGATATTTGTATAGGCCATTCTTTTTAAATGACATCCCAACCTCTTCACCTTTGAAGAAAATCTTACTTCCCTTTACAGTATAGTCTTTTTGTTTTGCTATAAAAGTTAAGAAATCGACTTCTCCTTCAAAAACTAATCCAGTTTTAGTATTTGCTCCACCTTTTCCTCCTAGGATCATAATGTTATTTTTATAAATTATTTATCTATATTATTAAATCTTTGTATCGATAAATCTAAATATTCTTTCTCTTTATCAATACCTATATATTTCCTACCGTATTCTACAGCAACTAAACCTGTAGTAGAACTGCCTGTAAATGGATCTAATATTAAATCTCCTTTATTTGTGCTAGCTAATATTATTCTTTTTAATAGCTCTTTAGGTTTCTGGGTAGGGTGCTTTCCGAATATTTTTTCTGATTGTGGTGTAGTCTTTATTTCCCAAACACTCCTCATCTGTTTATTAGGTTTCTTTATACTATCTCCATTCCATTCAGAAGTTTTTACGAGGTTATAATTAAATGTGTGGGGGCTTTTCTGTTCCTTTCTTGCCCATATTAGAGTCTCGTGACTTGCGGTGAAGAATCTACAACTTAAATTGGGTGATGCATTTGGTTTAAACCATGCAATATCATTTAATATTCTGTATCCTAGTTCTTGGATTATAAGACCACATTGATATATTGAATGGTATGTTCCACTTACCCATATTGTTCCGTTTGGTTTTAATATCCTTTTACATTCTTTTAACCATGTATTATGAAATTGAAGAGTATCTTCTAATGAGTTAGATATGTCCCAATCTCCTTTCTTAACATCAACCATTTTTCCATTTTGGCATGAGAATGTTCCATTCGAAAGAAAGTAAGGAGGATCAGCAAATATCATATTAAATTTATTATCAGGTAATTTCTTGAGTAGTTTTAGAGAGTCATCAAGATAAAGGGTAAAGTTTTTAGAAGAAAAATATTTCATATGTTTATTATAGCAGTGAAAGATGAAGAAAGATTGAAATTGGTGGGACATACACGTCTGGGACTTGTGTAACCTATTGGAGTAAAATATCCTTTGTACTATAATGTTTATTATTTAATCTTCCTTAAAAATGTCTAAAAGAAAAATTTTCTTTTTTATCTCTGTTTTAATTCTCATCTCTGTTTTAGCTTTCTTCCTGTTTAGGGGTAATAACAAAACAGAGCAGATTGTATATGAAGATACATTAACAATATCTAAGGAGTATCTAGCACTAAGATACAAAACAGATAATGTTTTAGTAAATGCAAGAGAATATGAAAGCTATGATGATTGGAATGAAGATATGGCCTTAATCATTCAAGAGTGGGAAACATTAGAGAGTAAAGCATTAAAACTAGAGGAGAATGCAGATGAAATGTCGGAGGAAACAAACGCACTTAATTTTGTAAAAAAGGCACATGCAAAGGACTACAGCTATGCTGAAGTCCAAGCAATAGTAGAGAAAGCTCCTGCAGGAAGACAGATAAGGACATTGGCTCAACATTTAGGAGTAGATGCACAAAGGGCTCAGTTAATACTAAATCAATCTCAAGATATGGCAACTAGGCAAGCATGGGGAGAAGCAGGAGATACTTTTGAGAAGTTAGAAAATCAAGCTATTGTTGTTAAAGATACTTGTAAGGTTACCGTTTATGTAGGAGGTATTGTAGCAACTGGTGGTGCTGCAGGATTTGCTGCAGCCGGAACTGTAGCTCAGGTTACTACAGTAGTTGTAGGTGTGGATTTAGCTTTGGAAGTAACAGAAGATAGTGCTAAGATAGCTCTTGGTGATAGGAATAAGGTAACGTCCTTTGTTAAAGATGTTAGAACAGTTACAGAACCAATTGCTTCTGTTTTAACCATAACTAATATTCCTAGTAATCTAGGTTCAGCTTATGGTAAGTTTGATTCAGTTATGATCGGATTAGAACAGTTTAGGGATACAGTTCAGGAAGGAAAGGTAATTGGAATAGATCTTAAGAATTTTGAATATCATCCACCATTTCAAGTAATTAAGAATACCCAATATCCTGGAGAGATAACTGTTGCCCAAATGGAAATGGCTGAGGTAGAGGAGTGGATAAAGAGTATTAACAAGGATTATAAACCGATGACAAAGGAAGAAGTACAAGAATTCATAGCGGGCACAAATAAGGAGACTGAATCAACAGAAACAGTTGCTAAGAAAGAAGTCACTAAAAACGAAAAAGAAAATAATGTTGAACAAACGGAAGGGAAAAAAGATGAAATTAAACTGATGCCCGTTGAAGAATTTGAAGAACTTTTTAGTGACTTTAAAATTGAAAATATTTCAGAGGTAAAAGAAATTTTTGGTGAGCCAGATGTTGTAAACACTCTTGATGATGGATATGGTAACTATATTTATCACAGACGACTTGTGTATCCAAATGGAAATATTGCCGGAATGATGATTAGATTTCAAAATCAAGAGGTAGCTGGATATAGTATTATAATGGAAGAATATCAATAGAAGATTGTATCATCTGGCTAATTATTAAGAAAACAAACTTTAGAGACGATTGATTATGGTACATGGTTAAGTGAATCTGTAAAGATAAATGCAAAATATGGTGAAGAACCAGTAATTGAATGGGATGGTAGTAGCTTAAGACAGGCAAAATAGAGACTAATTAAGGTCTTACCTTTGTTTCATTCTCTTTCTGGAACAAACCTATCTTAGAATATAGAAACTATTTTTAGTACTACCCTGTTTCTCTAGATAACCCTTTGAAACTAAACTATCTAAAAGATTAAAAGCCTGTTGTCTAGATATCTTAAGATCTTTAGAAACATCAGAAGAAGTAATCTCTTTATACTTCTTTATTAATTCTAAAACATCCTTCTCTCTATTTGTAGGTCGCATATCAAAAGATATACTCTTTAATCCTTCTTCTATCCTTGCTAAAGAAGATTGTAAGGAATATTTAACACCATCTGTAAAGTATTCTAACCATTCTGTTTTATCCCCACTATCTGCAGAATGTAGTGAATCAGAATACATAATCCTATCTATATCGTAGTAATCATCTAGTATGAAATACTTATTTATCCTATACCCTAAATTATTCAATAGTAAGGTAGTACTTAATCTACAAGCCCTTCCATTACCATCTACAAAAGGATGAATATATACAAACTCATGATGATATATACCTGCTTTTAGTATAGGTAAATCTTCAGAGGTATTTGTCCATTCAATTAATTCTTTAAGTAGCTCTTCTATTTCTTTCCTTGTATGTTTAGGTGGTTCATGTTTGATTACAATGGTACCATCTTGTGTAGGATTTCCTACTACAACCTTTCTATTTCTAATTTCACCACCGATTTCATTTTCGACACCTTCTAAAAGCTGTTTATGGATTTTAAGTATAGTATCAATATCTAATGTGTCATACTCTTTCCCTATCTGTTTAAGGATATCAAAATAGTTTTTAACTTCTTTTTCATCCCTATTGGCTGGTACTCTACCTCCTAGTATTAAATTAGTAACTTCTTCTTGAGAGAGTGGGTTACCTTCAATACTGTTAGAAGAGAAGGAAGATTTAACAAGATTATGTTTTTCTAGATTAAGAAGTAACTCTTTAGGTACTATCTGTGATTCAAGTTGTCCATAGAGTCTTTCAATGGAGGAGATATTTTCTAAGATCTTTTTACTTAAATTGTACTTAGTATTTATCATAATCCATTATATGGATATGTAAAATAATTGTCAAGTTAATTGACAAGGTATTTGACAATATATTCTCATATTTATATATAAAATATAGTGAATGGATCTTTTTGGTACAACTCAATATTGGTGAACAGACGAGTCTGTAACCTGAATATGTAATCAACAGTTATTTCCTGCGATATTATCTTACTGGTTCTAATGTTGGAGCTGCTACATCTGGCATACAACATTGATTACCACTTATATAGTATTGTCCATTATTCGTTATTCCCTCTGCTGCCATTTTACAAGCCTGATATGCCACTGTACCTGAGGTTACACAATTATTTCCACTACTTCCTGAAGAAACAGAAGGAGTAGTTGGATTGTAAGTAGGTGTTGTATTCCCACTTGTAGAACTATTTCCTTGGCAATATCCTTTAGTATTAAGATATGTTCCAGCTGGGCAGCATTTCCCATTACCAGCATAGGAAGTTCCTTTAGGACATACAGAGTATGTTGTTCCTTTTGATGCAGAGGCTGCAGCTTCTGCAGCAGCTTTTGCTCTTAATTCTTCCCCTTTCTCAACTAAACCATCGTACCATTTCTGATAATTTTGATATGCCTTCGCATATGCTGCTGTCTCTCTAATTACCATCTCTTGTCTAAGTTCTTTTTCAGTGACTATTCTCTCATCTACATATGCCTCTAAGTTATTTGCTACTGTTTTGTAATTACCAAATCCATATGTTGCCATAGTATAATTCATTTATGACTGAATTATCAACATACAAGTTGTATTTTCTTCAAGGAACAGGAGATTTTATCCTAAAAGAGCTCTTGGAGAAATTTCCAGATGTAGAAGTTGAGTCTAAAGGTAGGAAAAAGATACTTTTTAGAAGCAAGGATAAAGATATTAATACATTCAGAAATCTTTACTCCCCTGTACAAATTGAAAATGAGAAGGGAACAGTTCTTAATCTCTCAAGAAGGGAGTGGAGGAAGGCATATGTACCTGCAGGTATTAACCCTTCGTTGGCATATATTCTTTGTATGGTAGCTGATTTAAGTGAAGAAGATATTGTCTATGATCCTTTCTGTGGAGCTGGTGTAATACCAATTACAGCATTGAAATATTTTAATGTTAAGAGAGTAATATGTAGTGATATTAGTGGTAAGGCAATTGAAAAAAGTGAGATAAATTTTAATACTGCAGGTATTAATAAAGGTAAGTATAGATTGTTTAGGAGTGATATTAAGGACGTTGCTTTAAACAAAAAGAATGTAGATAAGATTATTAGTAATTTGCCTTTTGGAATAAGGGTGGGAAAACATAGTAATAATATTGAGATTTATAAGTCTTTAGAGGTATCAGCGAATAGGTTACTTAGAACAAGGGGTAAGTTAGTACTTCTTACTCAAGAAAAGAAATTATTAAGAGAGGTGTTTAGTAAAGAGAATTGGAATGTAAAGAGTGTATTAAGGGTTGATGAGGGTGGGTTATTACCAGAGGTGTTTGTTATTAAGAGGCAGAATAAATAGAGGGAATAAAGAATTGCATATTGTAATTATTTATACATTGGACATTAAAATTATAAATCAGCTGTTAAGAATAGGTAACCATATTATTTTGTTTCAATAATAAGCAAGGGGTGTAGAAAAAATATTTTCTATGATATTTTTATAACATACGCAAAACAGAAATAATTAATATTTTTCATAGAGGAGTTTGATTTCATTATCCATTATTAAGATGTATGATGCATAACCATCCATTATCCTTCCTGTATTTGCGAATTTTGTCTCTAAGTCTAGTTCTGGGTTATGAGTATCCCCTGTAATTAAGAAGAATTCTCTGTCGGTATAATAATTTTTTAGAACATTATTCCATTTCTCTCCTTTAGAAAAATTTCTAGATAATTTGGGAATCCTAGTGTTAAGAGATCTACTCAAGAAGTTAAATGATTTTAGCAGAAATCGGATATTTAGAATTCTATTATTGGCCACTTTTAGGAGCAGATGTTGATTCTTTTTAGTGATACTATCACCATGTTCAAATAAAAACTTTTTATCTTTTATATATTCTTCGTGATAATCACAAAACTTAATTGAGAAATGGTTAGCTATTTCATGAGTAATAGTTGTTTCGTGATTTCCTCTAATATAGATTGTTTTTTTAGCTAATAATAATGGGAAAAGGGACTTCCACTTAGATTTTAGAAACTCATCACCACTAATAAGCCAGTCATCAATAAAATCTCCATTGATAATAACTCTGTCACTATCTAGGATTATTCTTTTTAAGAACTGGTACTTTTTATCATCAAACTTTGATAAATGAGTATCAGAAAAAACAAGAATTTTCATAGGATAAAGTTAACTTATTTGAGTTAGGTTATTTATTCTAGTTTATAAATACATTCTACTTTTATTAAAACTAATTTGCTCCAAATCTTCTATTTCTTTTTTCAAATTCTGCAATTGCCTTATCTAACTCTTTTTCATTAAAATCTGGCCAGAAGCAACTCGGGAAATAAAGTTCACTGTATACCGATGTCCAAGTAAGAAACCCTGATAGTCTTTTCTCTCCAGATGTTCGCACAATTAAATCGGGTTCTGATTGTCCTTTAAACCAGATATATTTACTTATTAGATCCTCAGATATTTTTTCTGGCTCTATACCTTCCCCCATGATTTTTTTAACTGCTTCTACTATTTCAAGTCTTCCACCATAATTAAAACAGATGTTTAATACCATATTTTTGTTGTTTTTTGTTTCTTTTTCAACCTTTTCTATATTTTTCTTTATTTCTGAGCTTATTCTATCCTTGCTTCCAATAATGTTAACTTTTAAACCAAGTTCGTTAAGTTCATCAGTTTTTTCACTAAAGGCTTTATTCAATAAGGTCATCAGATATTTAACTTCTTTCTTGCTACGATTCCAATTCTCTGTAGAAAAAGCATAGACAGTTAATATTTCAATATCTCTTTTAAGGCACCATCTGCATACCTCTTTAATTTTTTCATATCCTACTTTGTGTCCTTCAAAGGTTGGGAGTTCTCTTTCTTTTGCCCATCTTCTATTCCCATCTAATATTATTGCAAGGTGTTTTAGTTTAGACATATTTATTTATTTTTAATTGATTGAATTTTTATGATTATATCAAAATGGTATTCGCAATCCTATGGAAATTAGCAATCTTGCTGTATTAAATAAGCATTCTGCATTAGAGCCAAGGAGATTGGAGATGATCCTTTTTCATTCACCTGGTTATTATTTTGAAAACTTCTATTTTTTGAAGTAAACGTATTATGTAACAAAAGTATCTTTAGTTATAGTGCATGGGTCTTGAAGCAACCTTGAAAGAATGGAGGGAGATACGAGTCTGAAACCTGTATAAAATGAGAATGAGACAAAAAAGACAGTATAAAAAGGGAATCTCTTCAAAAAGACTAGCTTGTGCTAATTTAGATATTTAAAATCTTTATCTATTTGTTTTGAGGTTTAATTCTTCATAGAATATTAAATAGAAAGTATTATATACTCTGAATTAACTTCTTAGACATTTTAATCATCTTGATTTTTGTTTTCCCTAATGGGAATTTTATCTCTTTCATAACATGGAATCCTAACTTTTTATAAAATTGAACAGCATTCAAAGTCGCAAATAATGAGATCTGTTTGCAGTTGTTAATTCTGAAATCATTTTCAATATAATCGTAAAGTTTTCTCCCATACCCCTTGCCTTGTTTGTTTGGATCAATTTGAATCTGATATAGTTCTTTGTCTTGTAAACAATATTGTGCGAAGCCAAGAATCTCATTGTTATTTTTAATTACAATCCAGGTGGTACTATCTAACTGGTCTTGAATGTTTTCAATCTTTATTGTAGATAGCCATTCGTTTACTTGCTCTTGTTCATAGAATTGTGAATTGGTCTTAGAAATGCATTCCTTATGTATTTCTACTAACCTTTCTAGAATTTCTTGATTTGTATTTGAAGATATTTTGTTAATCATTTTTATTGAGATTTCGGAAGAGGGATGTTTAACAGTGATGAAGATATTAATAAATACATTATATATCTAAAATAGTTTTTAAAAATATCTCAGGGTAGTTGGCAGGTCTTGTTGGAATATGTAGAGTTTGGTTGGACATACACATCTGTAACACAAAATAAAATAAGTAAAACAATATAAAAAGGAATTATTTTTTACACACAAAGTAATATGGAGGATATTTTCTAACGTCTGTTTCTGATATTTGTAAATCATTATTAATTTCTAATATCTCAAAACCAACATCTTCTATTTGCTTTCTTATCCCTTTTACAGATCCTATGTGTATATACTGTTTAGTTTTAAATGGTTTTTTTGAATCAGCAGATTCTCTACTAAAAAACCTATCTCCATAATCAATTTCTTCGATATTAAATCCTAAGGGTTTTAATATGTAAAATCTAAACCATAACCATAAGAAAAGGAAAAGATATTTGCTAAACAGATGTCTTATATGAGACGTGAATATCAATATTCCACCATCTTTTAATACCCTTTTTATTTCTTTTAATGCCTGTACCCTATTTTCTTTTCCCGGTATTTGAGTCCATCCTTGGTTAGAGAAGAAAACATAATCAAACACATTATCTTCAAACTCTAATTGTCTAGCATCTCCAACTCTGTAATCAATATCTAGATTTTTTGTATTGGCAATCTTTTTAGCATTTTCTATCATCTTCGGTACAATATCTACTCCTATTACATTGTAGCCTTGTTTGTATAGAGGGATTGTAGTTCTTCCTGTGCCACATCCTAAATCTAATAGTTTTCCTTTTGTATTTGTAAAGTATTCCTTTATGAAGTACTTTTCAGATAACCAAAGTCCTTCTTCAGCTTTTTTAATGTATTATATTTGCGCATTCTCTCCAGAGAATTCATCTATTACTAACTGTTCTAAATCTTTTTCCATATTATGTTAATTTAACATTAATTAGGAGGTTATTCTAGGCTTCTACCTTAGATAGGGCACGGGATTTGTAGCAACCGTTGGAATATGGCTGGACATACGGGTCAGGAACCTTTATAAAATGAGAATGAGACAAAAGAGACAGTATAAAAAGGGAGGAAGTTTTGTCTCAAAAACTATTAATTCAATCTGTGTAGTAATATAATAGGATATGTTTAATCATCTTTATTCTTTTCCACTTTTACCTTTTAATAATAAAAAAGAGCTTTACGAACTAAAACCACTAAAGTTTTCAGCAAACCGCAGAATAGTCTTGTTCTGTGGCAAATCGGAATTCTCTAAGGTTCGTAATAATCAAGGAATCGTTTATCTGTTTGTACAGAATAATAAAGAAATAAAAGGTTCTGATGACTATAAAAACCTTTTGGTTTTAATCCAAATATTGTGCCTATTTACAAACATTTACCTAGAACCGACAAAAGAAAAATTGGAGGGGAATCAATCGTTTGACGATATCCTCAAGATTTATAGTTCCGAGAAGTTCTCTGATCCAGAAGTTCAATACGACAACACAAAATATGATAGCTTGAGCCTAATTCCAGAGTTTGTAGATAAGATTAATTGTCTAAATGAAGAAGATTTAGATAAATTTTTAAATGCCTTATTCACTTTCTCAATGAGTGTGAAACTCGCAAGAGAAGGTAATCCTCATATGACATATACCTTACAGATGACTCTCTTCATTATCTCTATGTGTCAATTAGTAAATCCTTATAAGATAAAATGTGGGGGAAAGATGGCTTGTAATAAGTGTGGGTACGAGATAACTCATAGGGATAACAATGAACGAAGAGAGATTCATGACTTGATCGATGAGCTCTTTCCAGAAGTGAATGAAAAGTCCAGAGGAGGATGGAAAGAAGTTGTGGATGAAGCTTATGAAAAAATACGTTCAGGATTTGTTCATAATGGTAAATATTTTGCCCAAGAGATGGAAGGTGGGTTCCTCTCAGGCTCGTGGGATGAAGAGAAAATTGAAATTGTAGAGAAAGGGGTGAATTTGGAATATATGACAAGAAGTATATTACGTAAGTTTGTTCATTTTCGTAGTAACAAATGAAAGATAAGATAAAAATAGTGGCAAAGGGGAGTTTTATAACATATGTTAATCTCCCAAAAACTTATAAGTTTGATTTGGGTGACGGTTTCATTCTGACATTCCCAGACAATGTAGACAATAATCCTTTGAAAACCTTTGTATTAAACGTCAACACTGTAGGGGAACCTATTAAGGAGGAAGATATTATTAATAAAATGAAGGGTTTTGTTAACTGGTTCTCTCTTTATTTCAATGCTCCTTGTGAGAATATAGAATTAAATGAGATAGTACTTGAAGATTCAAAAGGAAAGAGGGGAATGTCGGTAAGGTCACTTTTTCTATCAGGCTCCTTACGGATAGACGATACAGATGCCAAAAAATTTGGTGATATTATTAAAACTCAAGGATTAAATGACAGCCATAAATATTGCCTGGAATTATTTAGGAGAGCTAGATTGATGGATGATTTGTATGGAAATTATTGGCAAATTTATATAATTATGCTGATTCTTCTATACGATCCCGACACAAAATGTTCTGAGAGGGAACAAATAGATAAAGAATTGAGATTATGTTCTCCTGAAATGCAAATATTTATTAATGATTTTGAGAAGAAAAGAGAAAGGAAATGTGACTGGACCCTATTTATAGCAATTAGAGATAGTTTCTCTCATAAATCAACATTTTCAGGAGAAGAATTAGATATTGACAAGGAGTTAAATGAAAATATGGAGGATTTTTTAGAAATAGCTAGGAGGGTTATTCTTGATAAATTAGGTATAGATATCTAGGACTCTAAGACTGTTGAGATTTTCGTACCACATCAAGCTTTCATCTCCGAACCGAGAACTCTAAAAAACATCTCTTTTTTACCTTTTTCATCCACCAGACCATAAATTTGAACATCCCTGTTTTTAGGGGTAAACGTATCAAGCAACAAAAGGCTTTCTGAGTATAGTGGATGGGTCTTGTAGCAACCGTTGGAATATGGCGGGAGAAACAGGACTCTCACGGACCACACTAAGTCCTCCATTTAACAATAGATTTAGTTTACTTTAACATACTTTTCTATACAAGAGATAATCTTTGTCCAAGAAATTCTTCCCAATCAACATCAACAGCATTTAGATATTGTTCTACTGTCTGCTTAGTTTCTATCTTAGGAACTAACGGTTGCCCAAAAGTATAACCCTTTTCTTCAAAGTACTTTGTGGAAATTACAACATCAAGATCTGTATTTGTCAAAGTAACAGTTGTTGTTTCTCCAAACTTTGTAGGAGAACCTGAGGTTTTAGTTCCAATGGATATTGAGTTCTTACAATCTAGTATATTCAAAGCATTTATTATAGCTGCAGAATAGGTAACATTTGATAAAAAGACTACAGGAGTATACTTGTCTTGATTCTCGAAAAGGAATTTGGTTAGGGGGTCCAAAATAAGAGAGCTTCCTCCTACGTTGTTTCTTAAATCTACAACTACAAATCTTACTTCATTATTCTTAATCTCATTAATTATTTCTCTTATCTCTTCCTCAGTGATATCTTCACACTGGTTGTATTGTAAATAGTATGTTTTCAGATCCTCAAAATATTTAGACCAATACAAGCCTTTAGGATTTAAAGTCTCACTATTTTTAATATTCTCTTCTCTGGGATTACAAAATTCTTCTTCTATGATTTCGCTTGGCTCAAGAATAAATATTTCACTTTCTGTTTGAATCTCAAGTGATAAATTTTCATCTACAATACCTAAATACTTTAGAAAGTCTGGTTCATATATCCACTGTTCTATACCGTTTTGAAGAACAACTTCATTCTCATGAGTAATAACTTCCGATATTTTCGAAATAACGTTATCGATAGGGTGGTTGTTTAAAGATAGGAGTTGAGATCCTATATACTTTTTCTCCTCAGGATCAATTGCGGATATGTAATATTTCTCATTAAGAAATTTGAGTCTAAACGGGTATTTCTTTTCAGATAATATTCTTCCAATCCCTTTCACTCTTGTATGAGAGTCTTTTATCTTGCTGAAAATTTTCATAAGCTCAAAAAAAAAGGTTAATTCATCAGCATCCATAGATTTCGAAGTTAGATTATACAGATCTTTCTCTAAATCCTCTTTCGATATAAAGAGGAATGGGTTTGGATGTATCTCGTCTAAATTTTTTATAAGGGACTTAAAATCCTCGAGGATCTGTTTTGAGGTGTAGGTTTTCATATACTATCTTTTAATTCAAAATGTTGAGTAAGTATACTATATTTTGTCGATTCTGTTTACATATCCTCCGGATATGCTGAATACTATGAGTTATGTTATAATCTATCTGTTGTGATAGCTCATTAAAAGGAGGAAAAATGAAGACCTTACATTGGTCGAAGATCGGCGAAAATATCTTTTTGATTGAGAAAGGAGAGATTGGTATTGTTTACGCTCCTCTTTTAGGAAAATTCTTCTCGGTAAATGACGATGGTATTGCCTTAGTAAAGGAGTATATCGCAAATCCGAAAGAAGAGGATGAGTTTTATCAGTATCTACTGGAAAACGAGTTCTTCCAAGAGGTAGCACTTCCGCAAGGAAGGATCGGTGAGAAGTATGGGCCAACAGAGCTCTACCTCTCTTTAACTTCTGGTTGTAATCTTGCTTGTCGCTATTGCTATGCGAGAGCAGGTGAAAACACTAGGAGACTCAATTGGGAAAGAATTGAAGTTTCAATCAATCAACTTTATCAGTACGCTAAGGAGAAAGAAGAGAATGAAGTAGAAATAACATTCCATGGGACTGGAGAGGCAACTGTAGAGTGGAGAACACTAGTTAAAACGGTTGAGTATGCTCTCCGAGAACTTCCTGAGGATTGGAAACTCTATTTCTCTCTTGTAACAAACGGCGTTTTGTTGAGTGAAGAAAAGGTTCAGTTTCTGAAGCAACACGAATTCTCAGTAACAGTATCCATGGATGGATTGGAGAAGGGGCAAAACCTTCAAAGACCATTTAGGAATGGGAGTGGAACTTTCCATGCTGTTGTCGAAGGCATTCGTTTACTGGTGAAGCATGAGGTTGAGTTCGGCGTAAGAACAACTATTACAGGTGAGAATCAAGGAGAAATGGTTGAATTTGTCAAATTCTGCTCGGAGCTAGGTTGCAAGGCAGTTTACCTTGTACCTTACTCAAGAGCTGGACGAGGCGAAGAGGGTATTGCATCTGTAGATCCTGAGTTGTTCATCCAGGACTATACTTATCTTCTGGAGCAATCCGAGGAATGGGGTATTAAGGTTCGCACCCTTTCTGATGATGTCGGTCGTGTAAGTGCTGGATTCTGTGATGCTGATGGGAGCATTTTCGCGGTGATGCCTGATGGCCACGTGTCGTCTTGCACAAGAGTCACACGAGCAGATGAGGCTCTCGCAGAAATGTTCTTCGTTGGTGAAGTTTCAGAAGAGGGTGTGTTCGTTGATCCTGAGAAGGTCTCCATCCTTAGGCAATTAAATGTCTATTCGTTTGTCGAGTGTGAAAATTGCTTTGCCAGATTCGTCTGTGCAGGTGGCTGTCATGCTGATAGACAAATGGGAGAACTTTCTGAAGAGTCGTGCTATATCACCCGAGAGGTTGTTTGGAGTAAAATCCTTCGCCTTGTATAGGGTGTTCTAGTAAATCTAGGAAGGAAAGGAGGTGAGAGCAATGAAGGGTAAGAAGTTCTTCGGCAAAGTCGTTACTGTGCCTGTGAAGGATAACCGCCGGTGTGGCAATCGCACATCATGTGGCAAATCCGACAAGGGTTGTAGTAAGGACTAAGCTATCGCAAGCAGTGGGCTTGGAGAAAATGATTTTTATCATCTCCAGGCCCACTTACCTTTTAATTTGATATTTTCTCTTTCAAAAATTTTGTGTACAACAAAAGGCTTCTCCCTTCGAACCGAAGGGTACTAAAAACTAGTCCGTAAATGGGTATTTTCATCCACCAGGCTATTATTTCTAAAATGGAACAATTTGAAAGAAAATAACTCAATGCCACAAAGCATTTCTGAGTATAGTGGACGGGTCTTGTAGCAACCGTTGGAATATGGCGGAGGGTATGGAATGATTTCCGAAATAATCTTAATATATCTTACTCTGAAATTTACCCCTGCAAGAACATTTCAAGTTTACTAGGAAACTAATAGCAGGTGCCATAGTAATTGACACCTGCCTAGTATAAGTTAATCTGCTATTCCTGGTAGGCTAAGTAGATTATCCCTCATTGAGCTATTTGGCTCTGTTTTCAAATATGGATGAGAAGTATCAAATTCCCATTTGCAAATCTTTTTTGTGTTGTAAAAGATATTGAAACAGTAGAAAGTATCATTCAGATAGGTTGTTTTTACCTTTTCCCAAAAACTTTCTTTTGAATACTTTGTACCACTGTGTGAGTTTCCATCTGTATTTACTAGATATTCAGTTATTTCACTCTCATAACTATTTCCAGTCTTTGTAACAGCAATAATATAATATGTTGACATATTAGTAACTATTAATCTTAAGTAGTTGAAAAATTCTTGAGGAATGTATAACATAAAGATGTTAAGGTCTTTTCTTTATACAAAAGGCACCCTTTTAAGAATTTTTAAATGGGTGCCTTTAATTTGGGTAGCTCATATCTGCTTCGTATAAAAAATTAAATAATCCAACTTTGGACAGTAAAGATATAACACATAACTGTCAACATTTCAACTGCTAGAACTTGACAGGGGCATGTGGTAGGCATATAATTTGTATAATAAATATAATAAGCAAAAAAAGATGAATCCTATAGATGAAAAGATATTAAAACTCTCTAACGAGGTTGATATTTCAGACTTAACCCTTAGAGAAATCGGATCCAGAATTGGTGGTGCTCATCCTCAAACAGTTAAGAATAGTTTAATCAAATTGAAAGGCATTGGCCTTATATCTAAATCTAGAAAAAAAGATTTTATTAAAGAGATCAATGATTTCAAGGGGAAGGGATCTTTGTTATATAAGATTCCTATATTAGGTTCTGCAAATTGTGGTGAAGCCACTTTGCTAGCGGAAGAAAACTTGCAAGGATTTTTAACAATATCTACAACTATATTAAGGAAAAGAGATAAAATGTTTGCTTTGCAAGCTTCTGGAGACTCAATGAACAAGGCAGATGTTGAAGGAGACTCTATTGAGGATGGTGATTTTGTTATCATTGATGGTAATCAGCAAAATCCTACAAATAATGATTATGTCCTCTCAGTAATTGATGGAAGTGCAAATATTAAAAAATTTATAAAGGATGAGAAAAGGCAAATAATAATTCTTATTTCTGAAAGTACAAGCAATCATCCTCCAATATATATACATATGGAGGATTTTCCCAATTATTTTATAAATGGGAAAGTTTTAAAGGTTATAAAGAAGCCTTCTATAAAGTAAAGAAGTATTAAGAGACTTCTTTTTCCCCAAAAATCTAATTGTCAAAAAATCTCCTATTTAAATGTATTATGGATGTTTAGTTCCTTTTCTCTTTTGTATATAATAATCTATATTACCTAAACCTAGTATTAGGCATGGTGATGAAAATTAAATCCAGGTCAGTGTGTTAGGCGGTCTTCCGTCTCTCAATCACTGACGTGGTTACTAAGAGAAACCTTAGTAGAGGATACAGCAATGTACCTCTATGAGCGGGAGACCACTTGTCTCAATACTCACAAGAACATATAACTTGGTCAGAAGGGATATGGATTCAAAATCTAAAAAGATTTCATTTTTTGAACTTATTTTCAAAGGAGTCCTTAGTCTTACTGGTCTTGCAATATGGATTCTCATTAGTGATAACTATCCAACAACTTTTAGTGTGATTGGTTTTCCAATAATCATTATTTTGGGATTGGCAATTGGAGAGCTAAATGAAACTTTGAAAAAGAAATATGGGGAATATTCCTCTGTATTATGCATGTTCTTCCTCTGGGGGCTTGTTGCAATTGGAAATATTTTAATTCAGATAATTTAAGTCTTTCATAAAATGGAGAAACAAAAGAAAAATATCTTTACAATACTTCTGGGATATTTAATCTTTGCAGGTATATACCTTGCATCTTGGTATTTATTTCAATATTTACTAGATAACAACCCTACAGAAGGATTATCAGTGTATGGGATTTTAGTATTTGTACCATGGGCATATTACCTTTGGAATAAGTCAGATATTGCGAAATGGAAAAGAATTTTTTGGATTATAGTTGCATTCTTTATTTCTTTTGAACTGGCATTTAATGTAGAAGCCCTAATTTATATTTTTTCTTAGAGATTGGTTATGAACAGCAATAAAAAAATTGATCCGTATGCTATTTTAGAAAAAGACCTCAGAGAAACAGAAAGGGAAATAGAGGCAAGTAGATTTAATTGGAGAAAAATTTGGATTGTTATTGCAATCCTTTTAATGACAGGTGCTACATATTTCATTAAAGATATGATGCCTAAAGGGGATTCTTTACAGTCCTCCTTTAGTTGTGATGATGGATACCAATTTGCAAGTGATTATGAGATAGAGGATCCAGAAGAATGTAAAGAAGAATTTGAGATGGGGGATGCAAGAGAATGTTGTGAAGTTTTTGTATTGGAAGGGTTTGGAAATTCAGAAGATTATTTTACTGACCCAAACAAATTATATTTCAAAGGATATGAATGTACAGATGATTGTAGCGGACATGAGGCTGGGTATGATTGGGCGTATGAAAAAGATATTAGAAACAAGGAAGAATGCTCTGGAAATTCACAATCTTTTATTGAAGGATGTTATTCCTATGTAGAAGAGCATAATTAAGCTGTTTGTTGATTCTAATAAAAGTTTATTGAAGAAGGGGAGTGCAATAGATGAATTAATTTATTTAATTTGTTCAAAACAAATAAATGCAGTATGGTATTTTTAAACATGGCCAAATTAAAACCTTTTTAACAAGGGGAATCTTAAAGAAAATTTTCCAACCTTTAATGTATTCTTCTCAAGACAGATTACATTATACCTTCGTGAAGTGTTTAGATTTTCAATTAAGAAAATTATTTACTACCGTTGAGGAAAAGTACTTAGAAAGAACAGCTCATTGGCTCGTTCGGATTCCTGACCATTTTTTTGAATTATTATTTCTATCTGATAAAAATTCACAAAGCAAACTTCCAATCCCTATCTTTAAAGGGAATGTAGAAAATAATGGCAATGAATGTGCTTTTATCACACAAGCTTTTGTCTTATCTGAGCTTGAGCAGATCTTAAAGAACGATAAGGAGTTCAAAGAAGTGTTTGGACTTTCAATTGAACACTTTGAAATATTAACTTATGATTCTCTTATTGGTCACAATAGTATAGTGAAATACCTAAATCGGTATCGGAAAGTCTTTTCTTCTACAAAGTTAGATCCGAGAGAAGCTTTTATTATATATGCTTGGGATATATGTGATGCATTGATACCAGACCGAGAAAAGTGTATGAAAGTAATGGGGTGTTGGGACGATGACATTCTCGCAAAATCCGAGATTATTTCTATAGCTGTAAATTTCTTTGTTGCAGCTAAAGAGGATACCCTGGAAATATTAAGGAAAAATAAATAAATGTTTAAAACAGATAGCATACAATTAAAAGATTGGTGGGATATATCAGTAGAATATCATCCTACTAATACAGGAAATATAATAATAAATATACCAGGAGCAGGAGGTACAGTAGAGGGATATTTAAATAAGTATGTTAATCTAGGCAACTATATACAAGAAAAGAATATTGCTTGTTTTGTTAGAATACCTAATGACAGACCCCAAGAATATGAATTAACTGTTAGAGTTATTGTGAATTATTGCCTTGAACACTCACAGGACATATGTGGTAGTGAGACACCCAATATATGGCTTATGGGCTTCTCAGCAGGTGCAGGATCTATTGTATTAACAGCTTGGGAATATCCAGAGATAAAGAAAGTATTAGCTATTAATCCTTACATAGAGGGTATTAGAGAAAAGATAAAGAGGGAATTACCATCATATTCAGGTCAACTATTCTTACTAAAAGGTTCTGATGATGATGTGATAGGTGAAGATACTTTAGAATATATATCAACATATGCTACCAATGTAGAGGATATACAAACATATACTATTCCTAACTGTGATCATCAATTAAAGGGTTTAGTTAACTCTAAAATACTTTCTCAATTACCTGAGTATTACTTTTTAGAAAAGTATAAAACAGAAAAGTTTCCAGATGGTAGTAAGGGTATAAATTTATTAGATGAAGAATTATGATTAATGAAGACAACTATTTAGGATGTTTAATTGGTGGAGCTATAGGGGACTCTTTGGGATACTCTGAAAGTAATGAGAAGGAGTTAAAGATTACTTCAAATACTCAACTCTCCCTCTTTACTGCAAATGGTTTGATATATGGTTTAACAAGAATGACTATAAAGGGAATAGGTAGTGGTATAGAGAAATGGGTATATCTTGCCTATAAGGATTGGTATAAATTACAAGAGGAAAAGAAAGCAATTGAACCATCTCTTCTAAATATCTCTTGGCTATTACATATTGATAAACTCTCTGAATCTAGAAGACCAGTAGAGAATACAGTAAACATTCTTAAAAACTCTAATAAAAATAATATTGATAGTATTGCCAAAGAGGGTAATCAGTATGATTGTGTTACAAGAGTAGCCTCTGTTGGTCTCTGCTATCCAGAGGATGAAAGTTTAGAGAGAGTGTTTGAGAGGGCTGTTAATATTGCTAAGCTTACTCATAGTAATCCAGAGATATATCTATGTGCAGGAGTTTTTGCAACTCTATTAGCTTCTTTAAGGAGTAATGGTTTAGATATTGAAGAAAGTTTAAGAGATATACTTATAATTCTTAAACAGTATCCTCAATCAGATTCTCTTATCAGGAGTATTGAAAATTCTATATTACTTTCACAAAACAGTGATTCATACGAATCTATTAGAGAGAATGATTTTCTTTTAGGTATTTATTTTGCTATTAAAAATAATAAGAATATTACTGTTGGAATAGAAGAAGCTGTTAAGTGTAGTAAAAATCCATCTGTTGTTGGTTTTATAACAGGTAGTATATTAGGATTAATAAATGGAGAGGGAAAGATACCTGAGGAATTAAAAAGTAAATTAGAGATGAGTGATGTAATAGAAGAATTAGCTAGAGATTTGTATTCTATATCATATTCAAATATTACAGATTTAGTAAAGGAGAGGAATTGGTTAGATAAATATGTTGATAAGAAATTAAAATAAATATTTATACAATGAGTAAAAAGAATGTAGATTTATCAATGTTATCCTCTATTGAAGATGAAAGGTACATCTCTCTTAAGGATTGCTTAAAGGATATTGATTTAGATAAATATGAGATACCAATATGTCTAGGTAGAGATGAGGATAAGGACATAATTATTAAGGATTTTAAAGATATTGGCAACTTATTAATGTGTGGAGCAACGAGCTCTGGTAAATCTGTATTTATTAATTCTTTCATCAATACCATTCTTCTTTCTAAAACACCAGCAGAGGTCAGATTTTTAATGATTGACCCTAAGATGGTAGAACTACTTGCTTACAATGGAATAAAGCATCTTCTATTCCCTGTTTGTGAAGATTTAGAAAAAGGTATTCAATTAATTGAATGGTGTATAGAAGAAGTCAAAAGAAGAGAAGAAGAAAATATAAAGAAGCCTAATATAGTTCTAGTAATTGATGAATTTGCTGATTTGATGCTTTGTGATAATAAAACAAATTCTATGCTAGAAGAAATTGCTAAGAAAGGAAGTGCTGTTGGTATACATATGCTTCTCTCATCTTCTAAGCCAACAGTAACTGTATTTACTCCGGAGCTTAAGAATGCAATAAATAGTAGATTAGTAGGAGCTATGATAACTAGTAGTGATTCTAAAGAATTAATTGAGGAAGATAGTGGAGTAGATTTATTAGGTAATGGAGATATGATATTTAAAGATGTTAAGAGTGGAGAAAGGACAAGGGTACAAGCACCATTTATATCAACTGATGAACAAGAGATTATGCTTAAGAGTGTATCAAAAGGAACTGAATACAAAGATATCCAATTAAAAGAGGTAGAGGAAAGGATAGATCCTCTATTTGAAGATGCTAAGAGATTGACTATAGAGAATCATAAAGCCTCTGCATCTTTCCTACAAAGAAAGTTAGTTATTGGTTATAACCGTGCTATAAGATTGATACAACAATTAGAAGATGCTGGAGTTATTGGTCCTCAATTAGGTGTGAAACCTAGAGAGATTCTTCTTGAGAAATATGAATCACCAACAGAAAAAGAGGAAGACATAACGGTGAATAGTGAGGTAGATAAACCTAAAGGAGATCTCATATGGTTAACTACTGAACAGTTTAATAATGCTTTACATGTTGATAAAGAATTTCCAATTAAAGGAATAAAACTAATTCCTTTCCAAGTACAAGATATACATAAACCTGACTTATCAATTGTTGCTTTGGTTACAGGTGTCCTAAAGGTCTATGACTGGGAGGAGTCTGATATGCTTAAAACTGTATATGATGTTGATATATCTCAACAGAAACAATGGTACAAGGATTTACTACTACTTTTTGTTCATACAGAACCTAAAGAAGAAGTACTAGAGATGTCAATTCTAAATATTCTTTTCTCTCTTAGAGAGGAGTATGGCAATGAGTATGTATTACCTTTATGGAAGAATGCTATTGTACTCCTTCCTACTTCTAAGATATTTTGTGACTATATTTCAACTATGCTTGATTATCTCTATGAACATCCAGAGAAAAGGAATGATGGTATATACAGAGAGTTACAAGAGATGTTTAAGAAGATTAAGAAGGAGGATGTTGAACCTAGGATATGGGAAAGTCAGGTCTTAAAGAATTACTGTTTAACTGATTTTTTAGGTAATGATAAATCTAAGGCTCCATATTTGAGTGATATTAAGCAAGAGAATTTAGTAAAAGCAATGAAAGAAAGAACTTGTTTTGATATATTATTTGGGGAGGAGTATATATGAACATATACCTAGATATAGATGGTGTACTAATAGATAGTAAAGAGTATAAACAGATGCCATATTTAAAAGAATTTCTTACTACTGTATTTGATATTTCTAATAACAATGTATATTGGTTAAGTACACATACTAAGCACGGAGAGAGTGATATAGCTTTATATCATTTAGAAGAGGTATTAGATAAAGATATAGTTAATATGATAAAGGGTATTAAGAATACTAAATGGAATGTATTAAAAACAGAGGGTATTGATTTAAATAGTGATTTTTTATGGTTTGATGATGTTATATTTCAAGCAGAGTATAGATATTTAGAAAGCATTGGTAAAGAAAATTGTTTAATAAAGGTAGAGAATAATTTAGATGAAATGATTGAATTTTTGAATGTATAAAACAGATACGATACAATTACAAGATTGGTGGGATATAGAAGTAGAATACCACCCTACTAATACAGGAATAATTATTATCAATATCCCCGGTGCAGGTGGTAGTGTAGAAGGATATTTAAATAAATATATTAATCTAGGTAACTATATCCAAAAGAATAACAGTGCATCATTTGTTAGAATACCGAATGATAGACCAAGTGAGTATCAATTAACTGTAAGAAAGATAGTAGATTATTCTTTAGAACACTCTAAAGAAATATGTGGTAGTGATACACCAGAAATATGGCTTATGGGCTTCTCTGCAGGTGCAGGCGCTATCGTTTTAACTGGTCCAGAGTATCCAGAAGTGACTAAAATACTTGCTGTTAACCCATTCATTGAAGTAAAGGATGTAAGGGAAAAATTAAAAGAGATTCTTCCTTCATACAAAGGTAAGCTATTCCTAATTAAGGGCTCTAATGATGATGTAATAGCTAAGGATACATTAGAATATGTATCCTCATGTGCTACTAATGTAAGTGATATTCAAACATATACTATTCCTAATTGTGATCATCAATTAGCAGGTTTTACTAATTCATATATTCTTTCTCAATTACCTGAGTATTACTTTTTAGAAAAATACAAAACAGAGGAATTTCCAGATGGTAGTAAAGGTATAGATTTATTAGGGGAGTTTATAAAGATAATAAAGTTATAATATAGATTTTAGTTTCCTTTGCATCCTCATATATTCTAATATATATTTAAACATATCTAATTAATCATATATACAAAATGAATAAGAAAAGAAAGTTAGGAATATATCTATTAGTATCTCCCTTTGCATTATTAATTATATCTTTTGTACTTACTCTATTAGCTAATTTTGTATTTAAAGTACCATCTACTACTGCAGGAGAAGTATCTTTTAATATTGTAAATATAATATTAGGTATAACAGCACTTATTTCTGTAATAGGAATAATTCTTTTCCCAATATTAGCAATAATCGGTATTGTACTTATTGTAAAGAATAAAGATGAAGAACAAGTACAAACACCAACAATAGAAACTACTCCTCAAGTTAATAATATTCCTATGCCAACAGAGAGTACTCCTGTAGTACAACAACAGGTAACCCCTGCAGTACAACAACAGGTTACACCTCCAGTAAATAATCCTCCTGTTAATATTTAGAATTTGTTGTAAAAATCTAAATAATATATATTAGATTAATGAATAAAAAGAAATTAGGAATATTTTTGTTACTTGCTCCTATTATTATAGTCTTTCTAATAGTATTATCTATAGTTCTTAGTGGTGTCATATCATTTGAAGTACCAGATTATTTTCTTGAAATCCTTATTTATATAGTATTTCCTCTCTCTATTAGTATTGGTATTCTATTACTAATTAAACATAGAGATAAACATAAATCATTTATATCTTCTAAAGTAAGTAAAAAAAGATCAATTATTGGTAAGATAATACTCCTTGGTATTATATGTCCAATATTAATATATATTGCTGGAAGCATTGTATATCTTTTTATGGGATATTCATTGAGAGAAAAATATAGTACAAGGTGTGAATCTTGTTCTGAGAAAGCTTTGAAAGAAGCTCCAGAATCTAGCTTACTAGAACCATCCCTAATAGGTAACTATGAATATATACCAGATGAATACGTATGGTACTTTGATATTGATAATTATGGATATTTTGAATTAAATAAACTAATAGATATTCCTCAGCTATATTTACCTAAACAGATATATTCTGTGAAAGAGAGTTGGAATTTAAAGAATAACTACAAATTAGATTTAGTATGTGATCCTGTGGATATAACGAAAGTAGGAATAGGAGACTCATTTAAATGTAATATCTCATACAATAACAAAGTAATAGATACAAACGTAAGACACGATGTATTTTGTTATTGGAAAACAAATAAGAGTTGTATAGATAATATAGGAGTTATTCTCTATTCAAATAGATACAGTAAGGGTGATGTAGAGTACCTATCCTTAATATCAAGAGAAGACGAATCACATAATAAACTCTCTGTATACAAATTAGAAAATGGAGAGATATTACTATTACCATTTAAATATGAATATAAAGGAGAGAATTTTAGTGATAAAAGCTATACAGTATCTGGTACTCAGTTCGAACTATACGGTATAAAGAAGTATGGAATATTTGATATGGTATCAGATGGTGATATGGAATTAGTTACATTCTTTGACGAACCTACAATGGGTTATAACAACAATATAGCTGGTATTCATGATATATGGAAAATAGATAATGATGGATTATATCTTAGAAAATCAGTAATGGAGTTAATAGAGGATTGGAATTCTGATAGTAATGACGGTGTTTAACCTCTAATCTTGAAAATGGCGGAACATATTAGTCTGGAACCTAAAATGAGACAAAAGACACAGTATAAAAAAGAGAGAAGTACTGTCTCGTTTTGACGTAATTAAAATAGGATATCTGATTTTATATAAAAGAAATGATATATTATGTTAATAAGTTCTTAAGTATCAACAAATGTCAGATGAAGATATAGCAAAAACTAAGGTTGGATTCTCTAACTATATAGAGAAGATTAAGGGTTCTAAATATTGGTTTAAAGTAGACAAAGGATATTTTGATATTAGAGAAGTAGAAGCATTGTTTATTGAAGAAGAATATAATGAAGAAGCTTCGGAAGATGGACATGACAGAGTTGAATTTACATTGGTTATATTATTTAAGAACAATACAGAAAAGAGGATCAATCTCGATGGATATGCTGTTGTATCAACAGAGGAAGATAATCCTTGGAAAGAAATAAGTTTCTCAGTAATGGATAGGATTAATAGAACGGGTCAGTTTATAGAAGAAATATTAGCAGAATTAGAAAAAGAATAGGATTTTAATGTTTTAAATCCAGCTTCTACCTTCGAACCGAGAGCTCTTAAAAAACTCCTTTTGGACAATTCTCATCCACCAGGCCTTACTTTTGAAACTTTCACTTTTTAGGGTCAAAATAATTCAATCCCCATAAAGGTTTTAAAACATAGTGGACGGGTCTCATTGGAACATGTTGAAATTGGCGGGACATACGAGTCTGGAACCCAAAATGATACAAAAGAGACACCTAAAAAAGGAGTCTCACTTCTGTTTTTGGGCATATCCATGATTCTGGTGTTCTGAAAGACTCTCTTTTGTTTCCTTAATTGTCTCATCTGTTTTTCCATCTTTTATTAACTCGTAGTATCGGTTGTTTTCGCGATCTATAATTCTAGCAAGGAAATTCCACTTATGTGTTGCCTTGTGGTAGTCCATTCCTACTTTTTGTTCATGGATTACTTTGTTTCTACCATCCTTTTCCCGACGTAATTTAGATCTTAGTTGATCGTAAATAGATATAGAATCTTGTATTTTCAGGGAGATATTTCTTGAAGTGTTTCCACATTCGGGGCATTTTTCATCTAACTTTGATAGCTTTTTATTACAACTTTTACAAAAATATTCTGCACAATCATTTCTACTATAGTCGAAAGTTACTGAGGAGTGTCTGTTCCCAGATATGGCCTTTGTTTTTTCAGGTTTAAATAACCAACAAGCTAATTCCCTGTAATGTTCATGGTTTGCGTTACAGTGTATTAAAACTCTCTCTTTCTTAGATTCCCCAAAAACGCTGAAAGGTTCTGTTGTAGAATCTTTTCTCCAACAAGTCCAGTAAGCAGGGAAATATTCGTCTATATAGCCATCTGCATATGTGGCTCTACAATGAAATTCATTTTCCCCATTTCGTAACTTGTATGGGGATATGTGTTCCCCATTTTTATCTACTAATTCAAGTTCTATAATTGAAAAATCTGTTCTGATTAGATTCTTTTCCCGGATGATTCTTATTATGGATGCTGGTATGCTTATTATTATACATAAAGACGCCAGATATCTTGTCCAAACTAAATCTGTAGTAATGTACGATGTTGTTAAAAGGAACAAAACACTTATGATCGGTCCTCCAAGAATATCGATCCAATACCATATAAATTTCCAAATTGTTTTTAATATCTTGTTCATATCGGGGTACGTATTTTTAAGAAGCTAGCTAGTTTCTCATTTGTATTAAATAAATTTGATGGCTCTAATTCTAATGTTTTACATATTAAGCATTCTGTAGCTCTGATAAATAGATCCATCTCTTTATAATCTACATTCTCAGGTTTCTGCCCATAATGGACAAGTCTATTGCGTGCTTTAGCAATCCTATTTATTTCTTTTCGCGACTTTGAATTTAAAGTTATGTCAAAATATGTTGTGAATAGATAGGATATTTTGACTTTACCCTCGATTTTTTCTAATTTATCATCTGTATAATCCTCTCTCCTTAAGACAGCAAAAAGATGCTCCCATATGATCCAACATAGAAGGAATTGGGTTTCTAAATCCATGCGAGAAATTGCTTGTTTGAAAAGTAACAAAAAGTATCCATTTGCATATTTTTTACGCCACTCTCTACTTCTTATGAGTTTTATAACCTTGTTAATACCTTTCTGAAAGCCAATATCTCGATGATTCACAAAGTAATATTCATCGGAAGCTCTCTCTGCTGCAGTTAATTTAACTAAAGTCTCCTCGTTAAAGTATTCCTCCTTATAAGGAATGGAACATCGAAGAATTCCACCATAGTTGAAAACTCTATGGTCACTTATTAATGTGGGATTTGTTTGATATATCTCCTTTCTTAAAGCAAAAACATGACGACCAGTGAATATCGAGAGTATTAGACAAATATCTGTAAGTTTCGTGGCATCCTCTTCTCTCCAAGGAAGTGCCTTCCTAGTACCAACTTCTAATACGTTTGCTGTTACTTGGTGAGAGCCCGTTTGAATTTGGGTTGTGAATTCAGCACCTAAAGAATTTACCAGCCACATCATTTGGGAATAATTTTGAGGGTATTCGGGTAGTCTCTTAAAAACGTATCCACCAAGGCTCATTTCTCGAATGTTGTCTGGAAATACCAAATTGTAAACGATATATTCGTTCTCCATATTGTCTATATAAGTTAAAATATCGGCCCTTTCTCATCTACCATAATAGGATTTGTTCTATTCTTCTCCTTCCACTTAACAGTTTTTAGAAACTCTTTGTTTTCACTAACCAAATACACCTTAAAATATGTCTTTCCTTCTGTATCCTTTAATTCCCTAACGCTTAGCTTCCCTTCTCTAACCAACTTCTTAGCTGTTTGAGGATGGATATCTAAATCACTCTTCAACTGCCAATCTTTAAACCATAAACTCTCATCCTTACATATTTCTCCGGGTATTACACCACTATCAATATTCTTCTGACAATCCATACACTTAAGGCCATATTTGTCATACCATGTATCCCTACCTTCTATTGATTTATAGCAGATTCTACAATGATATTGACCATCTCTATCTTCTAAGTGATATCCATTAGGAAATTCTTCTAGCTTCTTCTCTTTGAGTTTCTCTTCTTTGTATATATCGAATAGGATGGAATAGAATCGTGTTAACCTCTCTGCGGATTCTCGGACTTCATTATCTGACCATTCTCTACCAGACATCTTTTCAAATATCTTCTTGTAGCCTTCCAATGATTTGTCGCTTATTGCCATAGTATTACAACAAATATTATACTTAGACAGTAGTATATTATAGTTTATTTATATGGTTAGTACTATGTCTGAAAGCGAGCTAATGAAAAAGTTACAGAGAAGAATGGATGAAGAGATGAAAGATCCAGTAATCAAGGCTCAAATAGCAGCTCTTAAGAACTATTTTAAGCATCTTATATATATTCAACCAAAGCTTTACGAGGTGCTAGTCTCATTAAATATTGCTCTAACCGCAAAAGAAGAGAGGAATGCAAGGAAGGAGAACAAGGAAATTTTTACAGTATATACAAAGTTAGATCATACTACGCAAAAAAATCTTTTAAGTATGAAAGTTAATAGAAAAACAGGATTAGCAATTAAGACATTAATAGGCAGTGAATCTCAGAGGATGTTTCCTAAGGTAGAAGGAGCACCTTTTAATGTTATATATTCAACACTTACACTTAATAACATGACTATTGATATTTCAAGAGATTCGAATAGGTTTAAGTTATGCGAGATTCTTTTAGCAGATGAAGAAGATATTGGTAGAGTATGGAATATCGATGAAGTTTTGGAAATTATGGGTAATCCAATAGAAAATGACAGAGCAAAGTATGAGTTCCTTTATGGTCTTGTTAAACCGTTTAATGAGAGAATTGAGAAGCAACTTGGTATCCCAAAGTTTATCGATTTGAATTACACCTCTGTAACAATTAATCCTGTGTATATTCACGCTATTCTTAAAAAGTAGCTCCGCAGAAGTCCACCTCCCAGGCTGTACTATGAAATTGAAGCTCAAATACTTCAATTAATCTTTTATTCATAAACTAATGAATAACAACAATATTCAAACAGTGTATGTTCCTATACAGGAACTAATCAAAGCTGACTACAACCCAAGAAAATGGGATGAGAAAGCTTTAAAAGATCTAACTACCAGTATCGAAAGATTTGGGATTGTAGATCCAGCAATAGTTAATAGTGCTCCTAACAGACAAAACATTGTCATAGGAGGACATATGCGTATAGAAGCTGCGAAAGCTTTAGGCATTACAGAAATGCCTGTGGTATATGTAAATATACCTGATCTAGAAAAGGAGAAAGAACTCAACCTAAGGTTAAACAAGAACCAAGGAGAGTTTGATTTCCAACTCCTAGCTAATTTTGCAGAAGATTTTCTTACAGAGGTAGGTTTTAATTCAGAAGAATTAGACCAGATCTTCGATTGGGACGATGATAGTCCTGAGGTATTTGACCTAAAGAAAGAATTAGACAAGCTAGACATCACAAAGATTGAAATACAAAAAGGAGATATTTGGCAATTAGGAGAAAACAAACTCATGTGTGGAGACTCAACAGTCAATGAAGATATGCTCAAGTTAATGAATGGAGAGAAAGCAGATATGTGCTTGTGTGACCCTCCTTACATACTAGACTACCTCCATGGGAAGAAAAAGAATGGAAAGCCTACAGAAGGATTTGGATACAAAAGAGACAGAAAGTATCTAGAAACTGATGTGTTGCCAGATAACTTCACTGAGCTATGGATGAAAAACATTTCGGAAGTATCTAAAGAAGATTTCCATATCATAGTGTATGAAAATTGGCGTAACATCAGGACCATATGGGGTGAGATTGAGAAGTATTGGAAGGTTAAAAATATGATTGTTTGGCATATTCCCAATAGACATCAAGGCTTCTCTGCAAAGTATAAATTCTTCTCTAAGCATGACATAGCAATGGTAGGCTCTTCATACAAAGAAGAAGTACTAAATACTCCTCCAGAGGAAGAATTACTTCAGAATGAGTATCAGACAGCTCTGTATGCTATCTCAGGGAAGCCACATTGGGAAGGATATGAGAAAGGTAGAAAGATTCAGCCAACAGACTTTATAGAGCATATTGCTTCTGATGCTAAAAGCTCAGGACAGGGAATTATCTTTGGAACAAAGCCATTAGAAATACTAATCCCATACATTAAAGTACTAACTCAAAAAGGTGACCTAGTAGTAGAACCTTTTGGCGGTTCGGGATCTACCCTTATAGCGTGTCAAAAGATGCGAAGACGATGCTATCTAATGGAAAAATCCCCTGTATATGCAGAAGTAATCAAGAAAAGATGGGAGAAATTAACTAACTTAAAAGCAGTAAAAATATAATGAAAAGCTTAGACAAAAAGGCAATCTTAGAACAACTTAAGAAGACTCCAATAATCCAAGTAACTTGTGAGAAGCTTGGAATATCTAGAGCTACATTCTACAGATGGAAGAAAAAAGATGAGAAGTTTGCAGAAGAAGTAGATTTAGCTCTACAAGAGGGCTCTCAACTGATTAATGATATGGCAGAGAGCCAATTAATAGCAGCAATTAAGAATGGGAATCTGACAGGGATAATATTCTGGTTAAAGAATCACCACAAGAACTATTCACCAAAGCTTGAGGTAACAACCAAGAATACCGAGATACCTCTTACTGATGAACAAAAAGAGATAATACGCCAATCTCTAAATATGGCATTCAGTTTAAATTTAGTAGATACACAGAATGGAACAACAGATACAAAACCAGAACAGTAACAAACAAGATGCAATAACCCCAGATGTTATTGAAAGTATATTAAGTGACCAAAGAGCAAGAATAACGATAGTAACACAAAGTCATTACTGGTTCTTTTACCTCTACTTTAGCCAGTATGTTAAGTATTTAACTGCGGAATTTCAAAAGGAAATGTTCGCTTTAACTGAGGATGAAAAGAAAAAACTAGCAGTCATAGTTGCATTCAGAGGGTCTGGTAAATCTACAATTATGACTATGTCATATCCATTATGGGCAATACTTGGAAAACAGAAAAAGAAATGTGTTGTTATCCTTTCTCAAACACAACAACAGGCTAAAACACATTTAGCTAATATAAAGAGGGAGCTAGAGGGAAATGAACTACTTAGAGCTGATCTAGGACCCTTTGAAGAGGAATCAGATGAATGGGGATCATATTCATTAGTTATACCAAGATTCAATGCAAGGTTAATTGCAGCTTCAAGCGAACAGAGTATTCGAGGATTAAGACATGGAGCATATAGACCAGATTTAATTATTTGCGATGATGTAGAGGATCTTAATTCTGTCAAGACAAAAGAGAGTAGGGATAAAACATATGCATGGCTTACAGGAGAAGTAATACCCCTTGGAGATTTGAGTACTAAGATAATTCTAGTGGGGAATCTACTCCATGAGGATTCGTTACTAATGCGATTAAAAAAGAATATCGCAGAGAACAAGATAGATGCAGTATTTAAAGAGTATCCATTGGTTGATATAGATGACAATATTTTGTGGTTAGGGAAGTATCCAAGTTTAGAAGCTATTGAGAAGGAGAAAAGATTAAATGGTGATGATAAGGCTTGGCAAAGAGAGTATATGCTTAAGATTATTGCTGATGAAGATCAGATAGTACAGGGAGATTGGATACAGTACTATGATGAAATACCTAGTGACCACGATGCAAAAGAGGAGTATAGATATTCTGTTATGGGGGTAGACTTAGCTATTTCTTCTAGTACATATGCGGACTATACTGCATTAGTTGTAGGTCATGTGTTTGGTTACGAGGATACATTGAAGATATATATTGAAAAGTTTCCAGTTAATGAACGATTAGATTTCCCTTCTGCTATAGAAAGAATTAAGGAGCTATCTAAAGTCTCTGGACTATTTGGTAGGAGATGTAAGATATATGTAGAGGATGTTGGATATCAGAGATCTGTTATACAGCAGTTAGTGAGACTGTCTTGTGATGCTAAGGCATTTCCTGTTAATGGACAGGACAAGAGAGCTAGGTTGGATTCTGTAACATACTTAATCAGGTCTGGGAAGGTATTCTTTCCTAAAGATGCTTCAAAGGATCTAATTCAACAGTTAGTATATTTTGGTGTAGAGAAGCATGATGATTTGGTAGATGCTTTTACTATGGTTTTGCATGTAGCTATTAAGGATGATCATGGTAGGGTACAGATATTGTCTAAAGCTATGTTAGGGTTATAGTGTGTGGTGAAAAAGAAGCTGATGAGGTAAAATATGTCAGTGAAAAGATAATTAACTGGAGGCATTCACTGGTAATTTGAGTATAGTATAGAGTTATGGATAAAAAACAAATGTCAGAAACAGATATAAGAACTAAGTATATTACACCTGCTATCCAAAATGCTAACTGGAATGTCCAGAAGCAAATCCGTGAAGAGGTACATTTCACAGATGGAAGAATAATAGTTAAAGGAGAAACTGTAAAAAGAGCAAAAGGAAAAAAGGCTGACTACATTCTTTATTATAAATCCAATCTCCCAATAGCAATCATCGAAGCAAAAGATAATAATCATACAGTAGGTGATGGTATGCAACAAGGTTTGGACTATGCAGAAATATTAGATATACCCTTTGTTTATTCTAGTAATGGAGATGGTTTCCTAGAGCATGACAGAACTGTTATGGAAGGGTCTATTGAAAGAGAACTCTCAATGCAACAATTTCCAACCCCGGAGGAGCTTTATCAGAGATATAAAATATGGAAAGGATTAACAGAACGTGAAGAAGAAATAGTTAATCAGGACTATTATCAGTCTCCTACTGGAAAATCGCCTAGATATTATCAAGAAATTGCGGTAAATAGGGTTGTGGAGTCAATTGCAAAAGGAAAAAACAGGCAGTTATTAGTTATGGCTACAGGTACTGGAAAGACATTCACAGCTTTCCAAATTATGTGGAGATTATGGAGATCCCGAGCTAAAAAGAGGATCTTATTTGTTGCCGATCGAAATATTCTTGTAGATGATCCTATGAGAAGGGATTTCTCACCTTTTGGTGAGAAAATGGTAAAAATAAACCGTGGAAAGTTTGATATACAAAAGTTTTCCGCATATGAGATATTCATTGGCTTATATCAGAGTATAACTGGACCTGAAGAATATCAAAAGATTTTTAAACAATTCCCAAGGGATTTCTTTGATCTAATTATTATCGATGAAGCACACAGAGGAAGTGCTGGTGATGACTCTGCTTGGAGAGAGATATTAGAATACTTTAACTCTGCATCACAGGTAGGTATGACAGCTACTCCAAAACAAGAAACTGGAGCAGATAATATTGAATATTTTGGCAATCCTGTATATTCATATTCCCTTAAGCAAGGTATTGAGGATGGTTTCCTTGCTCCATATCGAGTGGTTAGGGTAACTCTGGATAGTGATGTTGAAGGATTCAGACCATATGCAGATCAACTGGATAAGTATGGGAATGAGATACCTGACGAGGAGTACAATTTAAGAGATTTTGATAGAAGAATTGTAATAGATGAAAGAACAGAAACTGTTGCTAAAAAGATTACAGAATTCTTACAAAATACTGACAAGATGTCTAAGACCATTGTCTTTTGTGTAGATATAGATCACGCTGAGAGAATGAGACAAGCTTTAGTTAATGAAAACACTGAGGAAGTTGCGAAGGAGAGAAAGTACATAATGAGAATCACAGGAGATAATGAGGAAGGGAAGAATGAATTAGATAATTTCATAGATCCTGAAAAACCATATCCTGTGATAGTGACAACATCAAAACTGCTAACGACAGGGGTTGATGCTAAAACATGCAAACTGATAGTTCTTGATACCAATATCAATTCAATGACAGAATTTAAGCAGATAATTGGTAGGGGAACTCGATTAGATCCTGATTTTGGTAAGTACTACTTTACGATAATGGATTTTAGGCAAGCGACAAAATTATTTGCTGATCCTGCATTTGATGGACCAGCATTTAGTACTATAGAGAATACCGAAGATGAAGAGATAGATATTGATAGTGGAACAGAAATTGAAGATCCAGATGTCACGGATGATGGAATTGATGATGATGAAACTACTGTGATTATAGATGTAGAGCCACCAACCATAGAAGATGGTCCAACTAGACCTAAGAAATTCTATGTAAACGGTGTTGATGTTCAAGTGATAAATGAAACTGTCCAGTATTACGATGAAAATGGAAAGCTTACGACGGAAACTCTCCGAAGTTATACAAAGAACAACATCATTAATAAATACAAGACATTAGGAGAATTTTTAACTGACTGGAATGAGGCTGAAAGAAAATCTGTAATCATAGATGAATTAGAGGAACAAGGGATCTTCTTTGATGAATTAAAAAAGGAAGTTGGAAAAGATCTTGATCCTTTCGATATGATTTTACATGTTGCATTTGATAAACCTGCTTTGACCCGTAAAGAAAGGGCTAAAAATGTCCTTAGACAAGACTATTTCTCAAAATACGGGGATAGTGCAAGGCAAGTACTAGAAGTATTACTAGAAAAGTACTCAGATGAAGGTATCGAAGCAATTGAAGATATGGATGTACTCAAGGTACAACCAATTAATCAGTTTGGATCTCCAATAGAGATTGTAAGCTACTTTGGTGGTAGGGAACAATACGTTGAAGCTGTTCAATACGTACAACACCTAATTTATAATCAAGCATAACAATGGCACTCACAAACCTTATCAAGACGATACAGAATATAATGAGAAAAGATACTGGTGTTGATGGAGATGCCCAGAGGATATCTCAGCTTACATGGATGCTTTTCTTGAAAATATTTGATGATAAGGAAAGTGAGTATGAGTTATTAGACTCAAAGTATAGATCTCCAATCCCTGAGGAATTAAGGTGGAGAAATTGGGCTAAAGAGGATACTGGAATTACTGGTGATGATCTAGTTGATTTTATTAATGAGAAATTGTTTCCTGGCCTTAAGAATCTTAGCTGGCAGAAGGGTGATGATCCAAGAGGATTTATAGTTAGGGAAATATTTCAGGATAGTTATAACTATATGAAGTCAGGAACATTAATGCGACAGGTGATTAATGTTATTGATAACGATATTGACTTTAATAAGAGTGAAGACACCCATCTCTTCAATGATATTTACGAAAAGATTTTAAGAGATTTACAAAGTGCAGGAAATGCAGGTGAATATTACACTCCCAGAGCTGTTACTCAATTCGTTGTTGAGATGATTAATCCAAAGCTTGGGGACAAGATATTAGATCCTGCTTGTGGTACAGGGGGATTCTTAATTGATGCTTTAGAACATATAAGAAAGAACGAAGTAACAACTCCGGAAGAAGAGAAAGTTCTTCAAGATTCAATTCATGGAATTGAAAAGAAACCTCTTCCTCATATGTTAGTTATGACAAACTTAATCTTGCATGGTATAGATGCACCTTTGAATGTAAGAAGAGGAAATTCTCTTTCTCAATCTATACGAGATATTACACAAAAGGATAGGGTAGATGTAATTCTTACAAATCCACCATTTGGTGGTCAAGAGCAAGAGATGATTAAGAAGGGATTTCCAACACAGTATCAGACAAGCGAAACAGCAGATTTATTCTTGGTAATGATAATTGAATTACTCAAAAATGGTGGAAGATCGGGAATTGTTCTCCCAGATGGATCTCTAACGGGTGATGGTGTTAAAGCTAGAATTAGAGAAAAATTATTAACCGATTGTAATCTTCACACGATTATTAGGTTGCCGAATACAGTTTTTGCTCCTTATGCTAAAGTTGCTACAAATCTATTGTTCTTTACAAAAGGTGAACCGACAAAAGAAATTTGGTACTATGAGCATAAATTACCCAAAGGCCAGAACTCATACTCAAAGACTCAACCGATAGGGTTTAGAGAATTCATAAATATTCAGAGGTGGTGGATTGATAGGAAAGAAGGAAAATCCTCTTGGAAAGTTTCTATTGACGACCTTAAATCTACGGATTTTGATCTCGATATAAAAAATCCTAACAGTGTTTCTAATGCTAGCACAGTTTCGTCAAAGGAACTACTTCAAAAGATTGATGCTAGTCTGGCTGAATCAAGGGAAATATTTGAAAGCATAAAAGAAAATTATGAAGGATTGGACTGAATTAAAAATAGGGGATTTTCTAAAGAGGATAAAAAGGCCATTAGGAATTGATGGCGATGTTGAATATAAGCTTGTCACGATAAGATTGCACCATAAGGGTGTCTTGTTGAGAGGCAAAAAAATGGGATCTGAAATTAAATCCAAAATGTTTGAAGTTAGAGAAGGGGACTTTATTCTTTCTGGTATAGATGCTCGTAACGGGGCCTTTGGGATTGTTTCCAAAGAACTCAACGGAGCGATTGTTACAAATGACTTCTGGTATTTTGAAATAGATGAAAAATTAATAGATAAAAGGTTTTTCTTGGAATTGACAGAAACTAACTGGTTTGATGAAATTTGTAACAAAGGTAGTGATGGTACAACCCAAAGAATCCGATTACAAAGGGAAAGATTCTTTAATCAGATTATTAAAGTTCCGTCTTTAACTAAACAGATTGAAATTAGAAATAAGCTTCTATCGATTAAGGAAAAAAGAGAAAATTTGATAATGGAATTACATGAACAGGACAAATATCTTATGAATTTACTTAAGAATCAGTTTATAAAGATTACAAAAGATACAAATGTTTCTCCTATGAAAGTAGTTGCACCGATTGTAAGGAGGAAAGTAAATATTGATGCTGAAGAAAGTTATCCTGAACTTGGAATTAGGAGTTTTGGAAAAGGGACATTTCTTAAACCTTCTATTATTGGAAGAGATCTAGGGTCGAAGAAAATATATGAAATACATAAAGGAGATTTGCTTTTTAGTAATGTGTTCTCATGGGAGGGAGCAATTGCTGTTGTTGGGGCAAAAGGGGATGGTAGATATGGCTCTCACAGATTCATAAGCTGTGTCTGTGATAGAAATATTGTTTTACCGGAATTTCTTCTTTATTATTTCTTGTCTGAAGAGGGGATGAATAAAATACGTAAGGCTTCACCAGGTAGTACGAGCAGAAATAAAACTCTTGGTTTGAAGAAATTGGAATGCATAGAAGTTCCAATTCCTGATATAAATAATCAGAGGAGATTCGTATCCCTCAAGAAGGAAGTAGCCTCTCTTATGAAAAATAATAATAAAAATATAAAGCACTTGAATCGCTTAGATAAGGCTTTACTTAACGAGCTTTTTGTAGATGGAAGAAAACAATAAACCAAAAAATTTAGGCTCGATATGGAAAAGGTGGGATTTACATGTACATAGCCCTGCATCTCATGGCTTTTCAGGGACCTGGAAAGAGTTTGAACAACAAATTGCGAATGCAAATTGTGATGTTATAGGAATTAATGACTATTTTTCTGTTGGAGGATATAGGTACCTTGAGGAGAAAATAAACAATGGGGAACTAAATATTGGTAATAGAATACTTCTTCCTGTTGTCGAATTCAGAATGACTGAAAGTGTACAAAATAAAAATACTTCTACGAATGGAGTTACGCATTTTAACTTTCATATCGTTTTCGATCCACAAATTAACTCAATAGATATTGAAACGCAAATCAAAGCATTGAATTGTAATGGCTCAATTATTGGTACCGATTACGATGATCCAGAAAAACTTAAGGATAAAAAAATATCATTTTGGAAATTGTTAGAGATTTTAGAAAATGATGAGAAGTTTCGTGATAAGTATTTAGTTTGGATCCCATATGATGAATATGGTGGAATTGATCCAATTGATCCTCAATCAGATGGTTGGATAAAGGAAAAATTCATAAGAGAAACCGATATCTTAGGATCATCTAGAAAAAAACAAATAGACTTCTTTTTATGGAGATCCGACAAGAAGGAGAATGGTGATGATAAGAATACTCAAGAACAGTTTAAAGAGTGGTTTCTGAAAAAGAAAGCTTGTATAAAGGGAAGTGATTCACATTCTGTTGAATATGAAGTAGGAAAGCTTCGCGATTCCAATTCTAACCCTACAGAGAAATATTGTTGGATAAAAGCTGAACCATCATTCGAAGGTCTCAGACAAATTACATATGAACCTGAGACGAGAATTCTTATTGGTACAGAAAGTCCTAAACTTCCAATTAATACAATATCATCTTTCTCATTTGACATTCCATCAGAAGCTACAGTTGGTGATGATACTTTTTGTTTCGCAGGTAATAATAATGAATATTCCCTTAGCCCGTACTTTAATTGCTTTATTGGAGGAAGAGGGTCAGGGAAGAGTACGATCCTTAATTTCTTTGGGCTTCATTCTGACAATCCTGCTTCGCCAAGAAAATTCTGGGAGAGTTTGCAACCTTCTTTTGATCCAGAAGATCGGGAAATCTTTAATTTTGAAGGCACAGAAATATTTGAATATCTTGCTCAAAGTGAGATCGAGACTTTTGCCCGTGATAAAACAAAATTTACTCAAGCCATATATAATCGTGCTAATTCTCATGCGGGTGAAATATTGGATTCATTTGAGAATACCACGGATAGCCTAAAAGATAAGCTTGACATAATTATCAATACAATCAACGAACTTTCTGAACTTACTCAATTAAAACAATTAAAAGAGAAGGGAAAAAGAACTTTGGAAGCAAGTATAAGAGTACTTTCCAGTCAAGAATATAAAACGGCGATAGATTCTATTACCACTAAATCTAAGGACTTGAGGTCAATTAAACAATGGGCAAATAAAGTCTTAGAGCTAAAATCTATACTTGAGCAATTGATACCAGAGGATTATGATTTGGAAAATTCTGAAGATGAGAGGGAAATTGGAGAGTATGAAAAAGCATACAATCTTGCACTAAGTAAAATTTACAATATAGCTGAGACATTGGGGGAGGAACATTTTGGAAAGGAAGAAAGTAGGAAAAAGACTTTAGTAAGCGAAATCGAGAATTTGGAGGCTACAGCAAAAGAGCTCATTGAAAAAGCTGGTTATACGCCAGAAAGTGTTGAACAGATTAAATCTGCTCCACAAAAGATAACTGCATTGGAAGGAGAAATAGACATTTTAATAAAAGAAATAGCTACAAAGGAGAAAGTTGTAGAAGAGTTAGGCAGTATCACGACCAGTTTAGAAGAAAATAAGAGAAAATATGAGGAGAAGATTACAGAAATATTAACTCCATTACAAGAACTCCTTTTTAATCAGTATGAAATTAACAAAGGAAAGGATATAAAGAGAATTTCTTTGGATTACGTGTTTGACGAAGATGGAGCTTGGTATGCTCTAGCTACTGAATTTTATGACCTTTTCAAGGAGGTTTATTCAGAAGGGGAAAAAGGAAAGGATGTTTGCGACTTTATATCGGAAAATAGACAAGAGTTTCTAAAATCTCAAGAAGAAATTCTGAATTTCCTGCATTCAAAAAGAACATCTCAACAATATCTTAAATTTCTATTGGATGTATTTACGAATGAGAATAATGGGAGTCTGTTTTACACCATAAGAGCAAAGAACCTCTACGATGTTAAAAGTAATAAAATCATTCAGGTAAGTTATGATAATAAAGATGTTCAACAAGCTTCTTTTGGACAGAGATGTACATCTGTGATTGTAATACTTCTCTTATTTGGGAATTACCCACTAATTGTTGACGAACCAGAGGCACATCTTGATAGCTCACTTATTGCAAATTACTTAGTGCCTCTTCTTAAGAAAAAGAAGGTTGACAGGCAAATTATATTTGCAACACATAATGCAAATTTTGTAATCAATGGTGATGCAGAGAAGATCTTTATTTTAAAGAATACTACGGGAGTGACAGAGATTGTTGAAACAACAATTGAAGATATTGAGCAGAGAGAAGAACTGTTGAAACTAGAAGGAGGAAAAGAAGCTTTTGAGAGTAGGGGTGACAAATTAGGAATAAAAAATGAAAATAACTAAAACAGACTTTATTGCTTATCTAGATGCACCAATGCATTTATGGGCAATAAAACATAATAAGTTAACAGAACAAGAAATAGGTGTTTTTTTACAGCATCTTTTTGAGCAAGGTTATGAGGTAGAAGACTATGCGGAAAAATATATCAAAGAAGTTTTAATTAATAAGTATAATCCCAAAGAAAGTGAAGTTATCTTTCAGCCTACAGCTGCTGATGGACCATTCCAAGCACGTGCAGATGTTTTATTGTTTAATACTAAAACAAGCAAGTGGGACCTGTACGAAATTAAAAGTACGAATGATATCTCTAAGCAACATAAATATGATGCAACATTTCAGTACTTAGTTTTTAATAAAAATTATGATATTGGTGATGTATATATACTTCACTTAAATAAAGAGTACTACAGAAAAGGAGATTTAAATCTCAAAGAGCTTCTTAAAGCTACTAATGTGAAGGAAGAAGTTGAGAAATTAAAAGATGAAGTACACCAACTCAGATATGAGGCCCTGGAAGTGGTGAAATTAGAAGATCCTTCAGGAGTACAAACTTGTATAAAACCCAAAGATTGTCCTTGTCTAGATCTTTGTCATAAAGATAATCCAGAATATTCAATCTATGATATTAGTGGTTTTAGCGGAAGCCCTAAGAAAGTACGAGAATTAGAGTCTATGGGAGTGAAAAGTATCTATGATGTACCTAGGACTTTTGATCTTGCACCGATATACAGACGACAAATCGATGTTGCTCAAAGTCGTAATATTTATATTGATAAGGATTACATTCAAAATGATCTTAATGGGATTGAGTATCCAATATATTTTATAGATTACGAATCTTTTAACCCTGCGATTCCAATGTATGATGGTTATAAACCATATGATCAAATGCCATTTCAATGGTCGTTACATATACAAAGACAGAAGGGTGGAGAGTTTGAGCATTATGAGTTTATTGAAACTGAAGCTATAGATCCGATTTCTAATTTTCTAAAATCCTTGCAAGAAATTGTGGATGATACTGGTTCTATTGTTGTTTGGAATAAAAGTTTTGAAGGTAAACAAAACGAAAGAATGGGTGTGATCCATCCAGAATTTCAAAGTTTCTGCAAAGGTATGAATGATAGATTGTATGATCTTATGGATATATTCCAGAAAGGTTGTTATGCAGATCCTTCTTGTAAAGGAAGTTATTCAATCAAAAAGATCTTACCAGCTCTTGTTTCAGAACTAAGTTATAAAGATATGGATATTGGTGATGGTGCTACGGCAATGACGAGTTGGTATGAGTTAGTATATGGTGATGGAGATAAGGTAATAAAGGATAATCTTCTTAAATATTGCGAACTAGATACTTGGGCTATGGTAAAAATATACGAAGAATTGGTTAGAATAATAAACTCCTAGACTTCCTCTCTTTTCTGCGGTACCTTCCTTCTAATGAAAGATACCAATGAATTAAAATATGTCCTTTATGCAAGAAAATCATCAGAATCGGATGAAAAACAAGCCATGAGTATAGATGGACAACTCATGGAAATGAAAGACAAAGCCAAAAGAGAAAAGATAGAAATTGTAGAAGTAGTAACAGAATCACACTCAGCGAAAGAAACAGGACAAAGACCACAATTTAACTACCTCTTAGACAACATATACAAAGGAAAATACAACGCAATCATAACATGGGCACCAGACAGACTGTCTAGAAATGCAGGAGACTTAGGAAGAATAGTAGACCTAATGGATCAAGGAAAAATAAAACTAATAAACTGCTACTCACAATCATTTTCAAATAATCCAAATGAAAAATTTCTCCTAATGATCCTCTGCTCACAAGCTAAATTAGAAAATGATAATAGGGGAATAAATGTAAGAAGAGGACATAGAAATAAATGCATGATTGGAATTAGACCAGGACCTGCACCGATAGGGTATATAAACAACATGAGAGCGAATAGAATATCCTCTGTAGAATTCGATAAAGAAAGAGCTCCAATAATTAAGGAAATATTTGAAAAGGTAGCATACGAAGGATATTCGGGAAGAATGATTAAAAAATGGTTAGATAGAATAAACTTCAGAACACCCAAAGGTAACAAGATGGTTCTAAGTAGAGTATTCGCAACTCTCAAGAACCCTTTCTACTATGGTGAATTCTTCTTCGGGAAGCATTGGTACAAGGGAACATACCAGCCATTAATAACGAAAGCATTGTTTGATAAAGTACAGATCCAAATGGAAACATATCCTAAACAATGGAACAAACAAGTATTTCCATTTAAGAAGATTTGTATATGTGGTAATTGCGGATCTGGTATAACAGCAGAAACAAAATACAGAGTTTTAAAATCTACAAAGGTAAATACACATACCTATTACCATTGTTGTCATTCAAAAGATATGGATTGTAGGGAACCATATATAACAGAAGGGGAGATGATTAATCAATTAATATCCTACTTACCACAGATGAAGTTAGACAAGAATTATATGATTAGAGAATTTAAGGATGAAATAAAGAGGGTAGATAATATGAGAATGATTATTGAAAATAGTAACTATCAAGGAAGAGAATTAACACCACATAATGGTACGGAAGAGATAAGACCAACTGATGAAATGATTAGGACGTATCTTTTACATATACTTCAATTTGGAACTCCACAGGAAAGAGTTCATATATTGAATGGTATAAGATCAAAGTTTGAATTAAGTGATAAAAGGCTTATTATTAGGAATTGATAATACTTAACTTTATATGTATTATTTTACTATGAGTAGCAACCCATTCTTTTCTAAAGAAGTGAAATTCAAAAGAGTATTAAAGGGCCTTGCTATTGCTCTTCCAGTTTTAATAATGACATCCGTAGTAGGAAGTTATTATTTTAATCTCATTGATGAAACTCTTAGAGAACATTACACAGAGAATAAAGTTTTAGGTGTAGAAGATACAGAATCAAGGATAATTGGCGTAGAAGAAATAAAAAAGCATTTAAAAGAGATAATCCCTGAAAAATACGAATTAGTTGAATCCTCACAGGAAGAGTCCGATGGTTGTATTAACCTTTTTGAAGTACATCCAAAAACATATTCTGATACACAGAAGGAGTATTTAGCTGAAGCTAATTTAATATATTGTGAAGATATTGGTAAGGCTACATTTCGTTCTCAGATGGAAGATGCTAAGTATAGCCCAGAAAAAGATGCTTGGGCATGGGTTGATATTGCTGAACCCGAGGGAAATGTTGGTGGTTATTATGAACAAAAATTCTATGGTAACAATCTGGTGTCAATCGCTGATGCATGGGGAAGCCATTATGATGGAAATCTATACATAGTAAGAATGGATCACAGTAAAGAATTAGTAGTTTTGTCTATTCCACTCAGTAACAGAATTAGATGTGAGAGTTATGACGAGAATGGTGTAGAAACGATGAAAGAGGATTGTGTGAAATTCCTAGATTCTATGAATATAACGACAGATTGGGTTCCAGAAGAAATATACAGCAATTATTACAATGATTTATTATATATATTGAAAGATATTTAAATGAATATTCAAGAAATAATAGAATCAGCACTTAAAGATTTTGATGTATACCTTAAAGAGAGTAATTGGTATGGAAGAGAGAATGAGGTTGTGAATCTTTTCGCTCATAGATTCCTAAGCAAATACATAGGTAAAGAGCCTTTATTGTCTTTAGATCAGCTAGGTATTGAGGCCGCTGTAAAACAATTGCAAACGGAAAGATCCAATGAATTGGTGAGAAAAGATTTAATAATATGGAACAATGGTGAAACCTCTGTATGGGATGAAAAAGGAGAAATAGTGAATGATCCTTTAGCCATCATAGAGTGGAAAACAAACAATTTATCTAAATGCGAATATGATATGAATTGGTTGAGAGGGTATAAAAAGAAATATCCAAAAGTAATTGGTTATTCCGTTTGTGCTTTTATAAAAGAAAATAGAGGAATCAAATATACTAAAATAGTATAAGAACAGAGAAAGAAAAAATAACTATTTCTGATGTGCGCAAATTTCCTTCCATGTATATTGTGTTACCTCTCCCTTCTCATCTACTGAAAGTATTCGGAGGTTTATTTTCTTAGCAACCTGCCAAGGTAATCGTCTGAGTGCAATAGTTGCACTCTTCTCTGGAAGACCTAATCCATAATAATTGATAGTAGATTTATTATCCTTCATTCTAGTGAGAATCTGTCCAAGAGAGTAGATAAAAGCTACCTCATTTGATTGTCTTAATTTCCCTTGCCCCTTGGTCTCAATATAGAAATATCTAGAGTATTTAATAGCTCTTGCACGAAGATCTACACCATGAGTATGTAATTTATCAAACTTGAAAAATCCCCAACCGTTGCAAGATAACCATTTAATAATAGAATTCTTTACAAAGTCCTCTGAAATAATCTCATTTTCTTTTCCCATATACACAAGATTATATCAGATGCTTTACCTAGCTTTAATACATTTTTGCGGTATAATGTGTGTAGTCAATTCCTAAACCCAATTGGGCATGGAGTTCAAAATTAAATCCACAGCGATATAGGCGGCTCTCTAGCCAGTCCATCGCTGTGGTCTACAACCCGAAAGGGAAGTAGGAGAATCCGAAAGGAAACTCGCTGGTGTGGAGGGCCACTTTTATTATACCTTCCCCATCAACACAGATAATTTAAAATTTATTAACATGGAGAAATCCACAGCGACCAGTAAGAGCAAACTGGACAAAAAACTGCTCCTTGTAATTGGCATAATTGTTGTATTAGTAGTAGCAGGAATCTTTGTATGGACGAAGCTAAAACCTGCTAATAACAATGATAGTACTACAGAAAGTACAAATCCTCTCGAAATATTCGAATCTAATCCAGACAGAACATATAAGTGTAATGACTACCTAGGTTTTGGGTACAGTTTTGAAATTGTCTACAATGACGATGGCTTAGTATCTGTTAATACATCTAATGGATCTGCTGACTTAGAAACTGAAAGAACACGACTAGAAGAAACATATCAAGGTAATGTTGAGAACTATATTAACACGGTGAAAGCCTTGTGTGAGGATTAATTTTAGTAAAAGGAATATGAAAGAAAAGACACAAATACTACAGAAACAAAATGTTGGAAATGCGGGAGAGTATTTTATAGCATCAAGATTATCTGCATTAGACTATACAGTAACAATAACATTGGGTAGAGCTGAAAGATACGATATCCTAGCCCTTAGTCCAAAAGGGAAATTAATCAAGATATCAGTTAAAACAACTCAACTTGAGAATTCAAAAAGATTCCCATTATCACAAAAGGATGAAGAGGGTGGATCAGACGATTTCTACTATGCATTTGTAAAATTGAATAATTTTGAGAAAGAACCGGAGTTTTGGATAATACCAAGTACTGTTGTATGTCCATTGTTGAAATATTCAAATGATTCATATTTAAAGATTCCTGGAAAGAAAGGTCAACTTCGTAATGCTTCAACTATGAGGATATTACCTATTATAATGGATGAACCTAATCCAACATATCCTAATTGGGATAAAGATATTCATAAGTATTATATGAATTTCGAACAATTAGAGAATTTATAGTTATATTTCCTTTTAACTAATCGATATCAGATTTAAGATAGGTCTCTTTTGTTGTATAACAAAGGGATTCTACCTTCGAACCAAGGGGTACTAAAAAGTAGCCCGAAAACAGGTATTTTCATCCACCAGGCTATTATTTCGAAAATGGAACAATTTGGAAGAAAATAACCCAATCCCCATAAGCATTCTTAAGGATAGTGGACGGGTCTTGTAGCAACCGTTGGAATATGGCGGGACACACACGTCTGGAATCTGAAATGAGACAAAAGAGATATAAAAAGATATAATTTGTGAGATGGAGAATACCGAATTTACAAACAAACTTAAAATTATTGAAATTTAAAGAGTATAAAGGGGAGGATTATGATAGTACTTCTGGTACTTGGGAACATTATATCTCAGTAGCGCCTCCATGGTTTTTTGTATGGTTTAGAAAGGAGTAATATACTTATGTTTATTTAAAGACTTCCACCTTCACGTCTGCAACCTATGTAACATGGGAATATTAATAAGGATTTTTTATTTTCTGATATGGTACAATTACAATGTAATTTCTTATGTAATATTTATTATGCAAAAAGAATACCTTTTTCTAGGAGATAAAGAAGTTGATAATGGGAGATTCTTATTGACTGTCTTTCATATCGTTCCATCGGATGGTTTAACTCTTGAAGATGTTGCAACTGAAATAGCTGCAGAATCCTCTACAGGTACCAGTGTATCTGTTGGTTCTGCTACAGATTTCTCATCTAGTAACAACGCTCGGGTATATAAAATAGATGAAGAGAAAAACCTTGTTTGGATTGCTTATCCATGGGAGATTTTTGATACTTCTGGAAATATTCAAAACATCCTAACCTTTATTGCAGGGAATATATTCGGTGTTAGTGAAGTAAAAGCTTGTAAGCTACTAGATGTATACTTCCCACCTGAGATGTTAGTGCAATATGATGGCCCAAGCTATACTCTTGATGATATGCGAGAATATCTAGGTGTATGGGATGCACCAATTTTAGGGACAATAATTAAGCCTAAAATAGGGCTTTCGTCAAATCAATATGCAGAAGTAGCGTACGATTTCTGGGCTGGTGGAGGAATGTTTGTAAAGAATGATGAGCCTCAGGCAGATCAGACTTTTTGCCCATATGAAAAAATGGTTGATTCAATAAGAATTGCTATGGATAGAGCTGAACAGGAAACTGGAGAGCCAAAAGTACACTCTTTTAATGTATCTGCCGCTGATTTTGATATAATGTTATCACGATGTGATTATGTCGCCTCTAAGATGAGACCAGGTAGTTATGCATTTTTAATAGATGGTATTACCGCAGGGTGGATGGCAGTTCAAACATTGAGAAGAAGATATCCAAATGTATTCCTTCATTTTCATAGGGCTGGGCATGGAGCATATACAAGAGAGGTTAACCCTATTGGATACTCGGTCGCTGTATTGACTAAATTCGCAAGATTAGCAGGTGCCTCTGGTATTCATACAGGAACTGCTGGCGTAGGGAAAATGGCTGGTAATCCAGAAGTTGATATTACAGCAGCCCATCTAGCCTTAAGGGTTGGAGCGCAAGGACCATTCTTTAATCAGGTTTGGACGAAAGTAACAAATATGGATAAAGATATCATTGATATGGTTAATTTTGAAAATATACGATGGCAAGGAGATCTTAGAAACTCATTTGAAGACAGGAAGTATTCTAAATCTAACTACTACCATCCAAATGATTCTTCTAGGGTTGTCTTAAAGACGGCTCCGATTATTTCTGGAGGATTGAATCCAATACTTTTGAAAGAATTTATCGAAGTTATGGGAACAATTGATTACATAACTACAATGGGAGGGGGTATTCATGCTCATCCTGGTGGAACCAAGGATGGTGCAAAGGCTATGGTTCAAGCATATGATGCATGGAAATTAGGTGTAGAGATAGAGGAGTATGCTAAGGATCATCAAGAGCTAGCAGTTGCTATTGATTTCTTTACTAAGAATAAGACCAATTCACACAAGTTAAAGGGATGTGAATGTGTATAGGAAATGATATGTAAGAAAGTTTCCATCTTCGAAATAAGGGATCTTAAAAACATCTCTTTTTTGAATCTTTTCATTCACCAGGCTGTTATTTTGAAAATGGAACAATTTAGAAGAAAATAACTCAATCCCCATAAGGGTTTTAAAAGATAGTGGACGGGTCTTGTTGGAACATGTTGAAATTGGCGGAATGGACGGGACTCGAACCGACTAGAAATATTATCAAACAACAAAAGGGTTTCTTGAGTACAAGGTTCGAACACCGTTCCCTAGGTGAGACAGGTCTGTGTTAATGATAGTTTTCTCTTAAATAATCTTTCAATATCTCAACATCATTCTTTTTTATATGTACAAATGAATGAAGAATCTTTAAATTTTCTTTCTCAATAAAGTTTGATATCTTATACATACCCCAATTACAAAAAGAAGTTGTAAAAGAATCATTAATCTTAATATTCTTATATCCATCCTCTGGAAAATTCAAAACATACCTATCTTTCTCGTCAGTAAGTATCTTGCTCTTATTGAACTTATTAACACCCTGGGTCTCAAACACAGATGTCCCATTCGTTTTGGCAATGCCAAGGATCATGGAATACTTACCGAGTAGTAGCATATTCTCAACTTTAGAGATATCAGTCTTCAGCTTTCCTAAAACAACTATATCTTTAGAAATCTCTTCTAAATCTTCTATCAATGGGAAAGTACGGAAGGTGTATATAAGGAGATTTGTTGTCATTACCTTGAAGAACTAAATAACCAGATAGCATGATCTAAATCTCGTGCTTTTATTCCGATTTTCCTTGAAATATCCTCAATAATTTTTACAGAATCTTTTGTAGACAACTTTCTTCCAATTCCTTTCTCAATGGTTCTTAAAATATGGATATCAGGCTTTACAGTATCTGCACCACAGAGCATTCTAAGGTATTGATATGTAGTAAAGGCAATTCCTTTTATATTCCAATTTGAATATTTTTCTACAGAAGATTCTTCTCCCCATGTACGAAGTGTTTCCAGATCGGTTTTTATATTGTTATTATTTTTATAATCAATAAAATATGCAAGAAGATTTCTTAGAAGTTCTATTCTTTGTGGGTGATTATAATTCCATAATGAAATAAAATACTCATCACCCTTTTCTAATTCTTGCCTAAGACTGTCAAACGAGTCAATCCTAGTATTCTTAATTAATTCAATTCTTGGTTTTACAAAAGAATCGTATTTACGATTTATTGAAAGGACAGTATCTACTAGTGCAAGGACTGGGTTTGTATACTCATATTCGGCTGCAGAGGATTTGGGTTGGATAGCTAGGGAGACAATATATTCTTCGAGTTTGATTATATCTGTATTGTTATACATATAATCGAATTATATCAAAATTATCCACAAAATATACTCAACAGAAACGAGAATGGAACGGAGGGGAAATTTGGGATATATGGATATTATTGTGTTAAATCAGGGTTTCTACTTCGAACGGAAAGGGTTTTAAAATGGGGCTTTTTCAGAATTTTTCATCCACCAGGCCTTACTTTTGAGAAATTCACTTTTTAAGGTCTGAATAACTCAATCCCAGAAAGCATTCCTGAGTATAGTGGACGGGTCTTGTCGCAACCTTGAAAGAATGGCGGGATGGACGGGACTCGAACCGATTAGGAATAATATCAAACAACAAAAGGGTTTCTTGAATACAAGGTTCGAACACCGTTCACTAGGTTGAACAGGTCTCTAGGAATATTTATTTATCCTACTTTTCTAACATAAAATATTAACCAATTATCTTTTTCTGTATCTCTCCTTCCAACTTCCAATACGGAGAAACCAGTAGATTCCAGAACATCTCTAAATTCATCTTCTTTGAAATAGGTGAATAACCTTCCAGTTTTTTCATCAATCCTTTCACCTTCTCCCTCTTTCATTGTAATAAAACCGACACCTTCATTTCTTAATATAGACGAAATTGCTAGTAATGATTTCTCCATCTCATTCCTAGGAATATGTAACAAAACAGCAGATGCCCAAAATCCATCAAATTCCCCTACTGAGGGGTCTAATTCATGAGCATACTTTTGAACAAATTGTGCTGAAGGATTTCTCTGTTTGGCTAATTCAATTAATCCAATCGAAGCATCTGTTCCCAAATAATCGTAGCCTAAACCAATTAAGGCTTGAGCATCTTTTCCTACTCCAGATCCAATTTCAATAACCTTCCCATTCGGAAGATACTCATTAAATTTTAGCATTTCATCTTTCCACCAAGAGTCTTTATCATCACCCCCATGCGAAGCAGACCAATTAGTCGCTTCTTTATCATAATATCTCACTGTTTCTACTTTTATGTCATTCATAAAATAATTATATCAAAATTATCCACAAAATATAGTTAACAGAAACGGGACTCTCACCAATTAAAGATTTTGGGTATCAGCAGATAATGAAGCTACAAAAGGATTTCACCTTCGAACCTAGGGGTTGTAAAAACTGGTCTAAAAGTGGGTATTTTCATCCACCAGGATGTGAAATTGAAATACTTAAATTTAGGGAGAAAATTATGAAGCAACCAAGGGATTCCTAGAGATAGTGGACGGGTCTTGTAGCAACCTTGAAAGAGTGGCGGGGTGAACGGGACTCGAACCCGCAACCTTTGCAGTGACAGTGCAATGCTCTAACCAGTTGAGCTACCACCCCAAAATGCTAAAAGAGTATATCAAACGTATATTAAAAATACAATGTGGTATAATTTTTTAATAATATTGAAAAACCCTTCAAATGAACCATAAAGACCCTCTAAAGATACTCTCCAATTTCGTAGATATATGTATATTCAATATCACTAATGAAGGAGATATTAAAAAGGTAATAATTAATACTAATGTAAACATTAATACTAAGGTAAAGAATATATATGATTACTTTACTAAAGAAAGTAGAGAAAGGTTAAAAGAATTAATAGAAAGTGGATTAGATGGAGATAGGAGATACCTAGAATTAAAGAAACCATGTGAAGAGTGTGGGATATTAGATGTAGAAGTAAAAGGATTAAAAGGAGAAACATATATATCATTCATATTCTACCAATCACACCAAGAAAGAGAATTAATACTAGAAGAAAAGATTAAGCAGTTATCAATTGAAGCTAAAACAGACCCTATGACTAAACTTCTTAATAGGTATGGATATAGAGAGAGAGTAGAAGCATTACTAAGATGTGGAGACCCTGATAGAAAATTAGGAATACTCTTCATAGACTTAGATCGTCTTAAAGAAATTAATGATACTAAGGGTCATAAAACAGGGGATAAGGCTATTAAACAAATATCAGAATTAATATCTAAAAGTATTAGAAGTAGAGATATAGCTGTAAGATATGGTGGTGATGAGTTTGTAATAGTGGTTGAAGAATTAACAGGAAGAAAGAGTACAGCGCTAGGTCTTGCAGAAAGATTAGTAAGAAATGTAGAAAGGAATAAGAAGAAGTTTTACTCTACAGTATCCATAGGGGTACATGTAGTTAGAGTAGGAGATTTTGAAAAATACTTAGACAATCAAGAAGCCCTATTAAAAGAGTGGGACAGTGCCTTAGCAATTGCAGACCAAATGGTCTACAAAGCTAAGGAAAACGGTCGAAATCAAGTAGCTAAATCTTTCTAGGAGTATCTTTGAATAGTGTCTAGATATGCACTCTTGTCTTGTAATCCAATCATAGATTCAGCAAGTTCACCATCTTTAAAAAGCATTACTGTTGGAATACTCATAATACCGTATTTCATTGGGAACTCTCTGTTCTCATCTACATTCATCTTACACACCTTAATACTCTCTTTTGCATCTTCTGCAACCTCTTCAATGATAGGGCCCAACATTCTACATGGTGCACACCATGGTGCCCAGAAATCAACTAAAACTAATCCCTTGGAGTCTAGAACTTCCTCTTGAAAGTTTGCATCTGTAATATGTACTAGAGACATGATATTAAAACACTCAAATTATATTGTTAATATGAAATTTTTCCATATTCCTAGTATAATTATACCATGAAAAGATTTAGACTCACTAATAATAACTGGGACGAAGTAATTAAAACCGCTGTAAAAGTACTAAACGAAGGAGGGCTTGTAGTATATCCTACAGAAACCTGTTACGGTATAGCAGTAGATGCTACCAACAGTAAAGCACTCTCTAAACTACTCTCATACAAAACATTCAGAGGCTCTAAACCAATATCCATTGCTGTATCAGATAAAGGAATGGCTAGTAAATATGTAATCTTAAATGAAATGGCAGAGAATATATACAAGAACTACTTACCAGGACCAATAACTGTGGTATCCATAAGTAAGGGCAATCTTAAGCCCCCTGTGGTCTCTAGGCAGGGCTCTACAGGTATTAGGATACCAGATTACAAGTTTACATTAAGATTGATAGAGGAGTTTGGTAGGCCCATTACAGCTACATCTGCAAATGTATCATACAAATCACACCCATACAGTATTGATCAATTGATAAAGGATTTACCTAAAAAGAGTGAAAACCTAATAGATATGTACATAGATGATGGAAAACTACCTCGCAATGTACCATCTACAATACTAGACACAACAATGAATACTCTTACTGTATTAAGAGAGGGTAAACATGTGTTTGAAGATGCAATACTACAGAGTACATTACTAGAAGAAAAGATTACATCTAAACCAGAACAAACATCTAAATTAGGTTCTAAATTCGCGGAGGAATACTTAAAAGGACTACAAGGAAGTACCGTTGTAGCTCTAAGTGGAGAACTAGGTTCTGGAAAAACACAATTTACAAAAGGTATAGCAGAGAGTCTTGGTGTCAAAGAGTTAGTAAACTCACCTACATATACAATCATTAATGAATATGAATATGATTCTAAGGTACTTGCTCATATGGATACATGGAGATTAATGGATGAGGATGATTTAAAAAGATCTGGAGTAATACAACACTTAGAGAATGGTAATATTGTAGTGATAGAGTGGGCAGACAAATTCTACCAAGAGTTAGAAGAGATATGTAGGAGTAAGAATATCCCAATGTACAAAATTACATTTAAATATATTACATTAGAAAAAAGAGAGATAAAGATATATGGAACTAACTAAAGAATTACTAAAACAGAAACCATTAATACTAGCAATAGATACTAGCTGTGATGATACATCTGTAGCATTACTAAGAGGAAGAGAGGTAATTAGTAGTGAGCTTTCATCTCAAACAGAGCTTCACTCTGAATTTGGTGGTGTAGTACCTGACTTGGCAAGAAGATTACATGAAGAGAATATAGAGGAGGTATATAACAGGGCATTGAATAATAATCCGGGAATGATAAATAATATTGATTACATTGCAGTAACATATGGACCTGGTTTAGCAATTGATTTAGAAGTAGGTATTAAATATGCAAAAGAGTTAAGTCTCAGATACTCCAAACCCTTTGTACCTGTTAATCATATGGAGGGACATCTTTTTTCTTCCTTACTACTTAATTCTAAAGGCAATGGATTAGTAAATGATGATAATCTTGTAGATGCATTCCCTGCATTAGGTTTACTAATGTCTGGTAAGCATACAGAGATAGTGTATGTAAAAGAACCAGGGGTATATGAGAAGTTAGGGCAAACATTAGATGATGCAGCAGGTGAAGCATTTGATAAGGTGGGTAGAGTACTTAATTTAGGATATCCTGGTGGTCCTGTTGTCACAGAGTTTGCTAAAAAAGGTACTAGTGGAGTGATTACGTTTACAACCCCTATGAAAAATTCTAGTGATTTAAATTTCAGCTATTCTGGTTTAAAGACAGCTGCACTATACAAATCTATTGAACTAAGAGAGAAGGGTATACCTGAGAGAGAATGGATATATGATTTCTGTAGAGGATTTTTAGATGCAGTAATAGATTCTGTAGTTATTAAGCTTAGCAAAGCTATAGAGCAAAATCCTGAAGTAAAAACAGTATTCGTAGGAGGAGGAGTGTTTAATAGTGAGGAGATATTAAGAAGGGTAGGTACTACTGTAAGATCATACAACCTAAATTACTACTATCCAGAGATAGAATATAGGAGTGATAATGCAGCAATGATAGGGATATCTGCTTACTTTAATATTCTAGATAAAAAGTATCTTACAGACAAAAAAGATATAGAAAAACTAGATAGAGAGCCTAGACTTTCGCTTTGAAATATCCAATATGTATAGTATAATCACGTTGTCTTTAAAAAGGCGCTAGTAGGGTAATTGGCAACCCACACCATGTAATACCGAGTAATGGTATTGGTGAGATAAATGTTCGAATCGTTTCTAGCGCGCCTTTAAACAGGACAGTGGTAAGAGTTGCTTTACGAGTAAGGGTTTTGCCTCCCCCTTTCCCCTTCTCAAACTCTTACCACTAAATTTCTTTTTATTTTGATAATTGCTCCTCTATTTCTAACAGTCTGTTGTATTTAGCAAGTCGCTCACCTCTGTCTGGACCTCCAAACTTACTCTGTTGTGCAGGTGTACCTATTACTAAGTCAGCAATAAAGGAATCATTTGTTTCTCCACTTCTGTGTGATATTACTGCACTCATACCGTTTTCTACTGTCATTCTAATTGCATCTAATGTCTCAGTTACAGTCCCTATTTGATTCAGTTTAATTAGTACTGAATTCATAGCTTTCTGTGATATACCATTCTGTATAAGCTCTGTATTTGTAACTAGTAAATCATCACCAACTATTTGATATTTATTACCTAATTCTTTAGTAAAGGTACTCCAATCTTCCCATGCATTTTGATCCATAGGGTCTTCAATCGAAAATATTGGGTACTTACTGTACCATTCTTTCTGAAGTAGTAACCATTCATTAGCATCTAAGCTTTTAGCCTCTCTTTTTAGGTCATACTTTTTACTCTCTTTGTTAAAGAATTCAGAAGAAGCTACATCTAATGCTATCTCAAACTTACCCTCATATCCTCCCTTACTTATTCCCTCCATCATTATATCCAAAGCCTCTGTATTAGATTTAATCTCTTGAGGAGCATATGCACCTTCATATCCAACACCAACAGAGTATCCCTTACTATCTAATATGTCATGTATGCTATGAAATATCTCACTACTAGCTCTTAGTACCTCTCTAAAGCTACTAAAAGTTTCTTCAGTAGGTACAATCATATACTCTTGTATATCTGTAGACCAATTACCATGTTTACCTCCCTCTAGAAGTAATATCTGTGGTCTAGGCATTGCAAAATTACTGTCTGAATATTTCTCATTCCAATATATCATTCCAATATATTGATACAGCTCTAAACCAATTCTTTGAGAGACAGCTCTACAAAATGCCATTGAGCAAGAGAGTATTGCATTACCTCCAAGCTTAGACTTGTTCTTAGTTCCATCTAACTGTATTAGGAAATCATCAAATTCTTTCTGTGATTCAAACTCTCTATCTACTACTGCCTCCTTTATCACTGTATTTACATTCTCTACTGCCTTAAGTACACCTTTACCTTTATATCTACTGCTATCCCCATCTCTTAGCTCTAATACTTCATTTTCACCAGTAGATGCTCCACTTGGTACATCTCCTTTGGCAATATCCCCACTATACATCTCTACTGTTGTAGATATGGTTGGTACTCCTCTAGAGTCTAATATTTCAATTGCATGGATATTTTTAATTTTCATCTATATCTTTACCAAAATTACTACTAGATTGTTGCATAATAAGGGGGAGTGAGCAAGAAGAGCGTATATAGTCAAAATGGGGGAAAGAGTGGTATAATGTATTGTAGTTAAGAGCTTTTTAAACTTTTTAAATATACAAATGGAAAGAGAAATATATTTTACAAATACAGCTGAAGAGAGTGTAAAAGAACCAGTAGAGATGGTTTTAATTGAAGCACAAGGTGAAGTAGTAAATGGTTTAAAGGAAGAGGGTGTAGAAGAAAAATATGTTAATGAGTTTGAGAGATTTGGATTAGATACTGTTGTAGAGGAGAGTGTAGAAAAGAATGAGTCTTCTTTTAATACTGTTAAGGGTGTATTTCCTAAACAGTTTGAAGAGTGTAATTCTTGGAAAGATGTTTTTAAGGAGTGTGGTCGTATATCTGTAGAGGTACACAAAGAGTATTTGTATGTACAGGTATTTGCAGGTGGTGTAATACTTTCTGTAGCACAGGTTAATCCTTTCTTAAAGATATTAGGTGGTGTATTGATTAATGTCGGGTATGATAATAGTGAGTTTCTACAGAAGATTCTAAGGAAGAGTGATATAGATAGGGTTATTAAGTAAATACTTTTAAAAAGGTAGTATAATCTGCTAGAATACAGAACATATGCCGAGGTGGTGGAATTGGCAGACACGCTACCTTGAGGTGGTAGTGGGAGTAAAATCCTGTGCAGGTTCAAGTCCTGTTCTCGGCAGATTGTATACTGTATAATACGCGTGTTTAGGGCGATTAGCTCAGCTGGCTAGAGCATCTCGTTTACACCGAGAGGGTCATAGGTTCGAATCCTATATCGCCCACCATCTCCCTATAGCCTAGTCCTATGCACTTTCTCTCTTTTAGAATGGTGATGTTTTAAATAGTAACCCTTAACTCTGTTAATATATTTATTTCCATTAAGTTTAAACTTTTGAAATACCTGAAGATAATAATCGGAAGGAATATCCGTTGGTTTAGAATAGTTGTTTTCAGTTATATATTTACTAATATATTTCAATTGTTTGTAAGTAAACAGCTTTTTGTATGTGTCCAATACAGAACTATTTATTTGGTTAAAGACATAGATAATAAAATCCCTATATAGTTCATAATCATGTTTATTAAAACTTTTAGATTTTAAATTTAATAAAACAATATCTACATTCGGTACAGGTTCAAAATCTTCTTTTTTAAATTCTTCAATAATACTAATATCATACATAAAGTATAATATTGCGGATATTTGTGTATTCTTAGGTCTACCAACAAATCTTTCTCCAGATTCCTTTTGTGCAAACAAAAAAGCTTCAACTAAATTACTCTCTACATTCGTAATCTTGTTGATAATATCTGTTGTAATTGAGAAGGGGATATTAGAAAATACTTTGAAGTCTTCTTGGGGTAGTGATGTACTTAAGAAATCCTCATTTATAAGTTGGACATTAGGAAAGTCTGAGAAATTTTCTTTTACTTTTTTATAATACTTCTGATCTAATTCATATGCTATAACTTTCTTAGCATATTTTGATAATTCTTCTGTAATTATTCCAGAGCCTGCTCCTATATCAAGTACAATATCATTAGAGTTAATTCCACAGAGATTAATAAGTCTTTGTAAATTTGTTTTATTTGTATAAAAATTTTGGGAATATTTAATATCTACCATAGAAAGATTATATCACTAAGATTAGTGATAGATTATTTTTAAGTTCCATGCCTGAAAGTGTATCCCACCATTTTTTCCGTGTGCAATGACAAACATTTGGTAGGATGATATTATCTTCATATGCTTTCAGATTCACAAATACAGGAATTAATCTCACAAATAAAAACACTAGGAGAGTTATCATTATTGTTACGAAAGAAGGGATTGGATATTGAGATAAAAGAAGATAGTTCACCAGTTACAAACGTAGACAAAGTAATAAATGAAAGAGCAATTGAGTTCCTTCATTCAAAGTTTCCAAGTTTTGGGATTGTATCTGAAGAGCTTGATAAAGAATGGAAGGACATTAATTGGTTTGTTGACCCAATCAATGGAACCAAGGCATATCTCAAAGGTAAAAATGAAAACTGGAATATGCTTTTTGGATTAGTAGAAGGAAACTCTCCAATATTTGGGGCAATATATTATCCCTATGCTAATAAATTACAAGTAGGTGGGTCTATGATTGAGGCAGTTGAAATTCAAGAGAGTGGAACAAAGCACAAACTTCGTGTTGAGAAGAATCCCGAATTCAAGTCAATGTTATTATGCCCCAGTGATAATTGGTATATGGCATGGAATAGGGAACTAGGAGATAATCCAGAGTACGAACTTGTAAAATATGATCAAGTAGGAGAATGGGAAGACACAAGTGTTGTGATTGCCAAAAATAAAGCAAATCTCCTTATGAATAAGAATTGGGGAGCGTGGGGTACCTGGGATATTGCAGCAGGTCATGCAGTATTATCTGCAGCAGGAGGAGTTACAACAGATTTCTTAGGTAATGATATTGATTACTTATCTGGGCAGTCAATGCTACCTCATGGATTTAATTATGCTGATTCAATAGAAAGAATTAGAAGACTTCCGTGGTATGGAGTAAGTAAGGAAGAGTACGAAGGGAAGTTTGAGATTAAAGACGAATCTAATTTAAGAGATAAAGAATCAAAAAGCACTTTGTTCTAAGTTCCATGCCTAAAAATGTAGCCCACCATTTCTTTATTTTCCTGTATAATACCCCTATGGAACCAACTGAAATAGAAATGACTCCCGAACAACAAGATGTTAAGTATTTACAAGAGCAATTAGAACAAACACATTATGATCTATATAAAAATGTAAGTGAGGAAATCTTTGCGGACTCTTTACAAAAAGCCACAGAAGTTGAGCCAGAATATTTTAAAATAGCTTTACAAGAATCTTTGGCATTGATTGGAGATGCTCATACATATGTACCAGGGATACTAAATGGTAATTATTTACCCCTAGAGTTAAGAGAGATTGAGGGCAACTATTTTATCATTGGTACTTCCGAAAAATATTCCTCTTTGTTAGGAGAAAAATTAGTGAGTATAAATGGCTATAATCTTACTCAGATTACAGAAAAAATCTCCCAACTCTCTTCAAAGGAGAACAGTGAAGTCCTAAAAAAAGATATTGCTATTAATATAATGTCTAATCAAGTCCTAAAATATTATGGATTTAGTTCTAGTAATCAGTTGCAAATATCTACAGAAAAAGAGAGTACTGAATTGATCATTAATTCTGATGATAAAGTTAAGCTACTCAACCCCCTAAGGTGGGGTGATAAAGAGTTAAACGATCCAACTTTTCTTGGAAACAGAGATTATCGTTTAAGAGTTATTGATAATACTTTGTTATTTCAATACAACAGTTGTACAAATAGAGATCGTACGAAAGGAGAATTAGAGGATTTCAAAAATAAACTACTAGAGATTGCAAAGGAATCTGATGCAATAGTTATTGATTTGCGACAGAACAGTGGAGGGAATACAGGAATAATGGCAGATCTATTTACTAGATTACCAGAGGATAAAAAGATATATGTTGCAATGGGAAGAAAAACCTTTTCTTCTGCAATACATCATCTTTTATACTTAAAGAAGAATAAGGGAGGAATATTAATAGGTGAGAATGCTGGCCAGAGACCTAATAGGTTTGGAGATCATAAGGAAATAGTACTTCCGAATTCTAAGATTAGAGTTGCTTGTTCTTACAAATATTTTGAATTACTTCCTGGACAAGATATTGATGTTATTGGACCAGATATAAAAATACCTATTACTATAGATGATTATAGAAATAGTACTGATCCTTTAAACAGGTGGGTTAAAGAGAATTTATAAATACAATTCTATGCTAAAGTTTGATCCCTTTTTCTTGAGTTTCTAATTAGAAATATTTTTCCATCTCGATGTGTAGTATAAGTCCATTTTCATTAGGAATCTCTTTTACATCTTTATATCCCAGATGTTTATAAAAATCATGTGCTATTAAACTAGACCATAACCAAACTCTTTTATACCCATTATCTTTAATAGATTTCTCTGCTATTTCTGCTAGCTTCCTTCCTAATCCTTTCCCCATTTGTGAAGGTAGTACATAAAGAGATCTCATTTTATCTTCTTTTGCTAATACACAACCAACTATTTCATTATTATCTTCTGCTACAAAATAGTCATCATTTAATATATATTTCTTTAGTTTCTCTACAGTATAGTTATTAAAAGTTTCTTCCATATCTTCTTGTGGGTATAGTTCTTTATGAGTTGCAAGAATAGATTCTCTTATTACCTTTTGCATAGAGTCTATATCTTTTATTTTAGCTTTTCGTATTTTCATAATAGTAACTTATCTTTTATGTTAACCTTTCTTCCTTAAATGATATATCAACACTTCTGGTACTTTAGAATCTATTTCATATTTATCAGGATATTCCTCTTTTGCACTTACAATTGGTTTTGGCTCAACAAAATCAATAATCTCAAAATCAGAATCTAAAATATCTCGGATCTGTTCTCCAATAGTTGTATGGTAATGAATCATTTCGAAACCATCTGAGAATTTTACTTTCATCTCTTTAGAATTAAGATAGTCACCATACAGAGTATCTAAAGAACCATCTGTTAATTTTGAATTACCCAATATTGTATATTTCTTTTCTCCAACTATTTCTTTAACCATTGCTCTTTTAATAGGATGAATTATTGAGAATATGAACTCTCCATTCTCTTTGAGTAGTACACTTGTATTAGACAAGAGCTGTTTGTAATTTGGGAAATAGTGAGCAACAAAACTTGCAAATGCTACATCAAACTTCTCTTCAAGTTTAAAATCTTCGGCATCACCAACATAAAAGTTGATATTTGGATATTTTTGTTTTGCAATCTTTATTAATTCCTCTGAAATATCAAAACCAACAACATTAGCACCTCTTTCATACAATAAATTTGCTTCTTCTCCACTTCCACATCCTATACAAATTATGTCCTTCCCTTTTATATCACCCAAGATATTTAACATTGCAGGCTTCTCAATATGTGAATGAGTGTAGTTATTCAGAGAGAATTTATCTTCCCAATCTTTTGCGTTTTTATTATAAGAATTTCTATTTAGTATTTTACTCTCCATATTGTCTAAAAATATTTTAATTATTTATTTTATTAAAAAGTCTAGATTAAAGCTATCTTAGTTTAAAATCTTTCTGATATAATGAGTGTAATGGCCAACTTATATCACGGTAGTAGTAAAGGAAATCTTAAAATAATAGAACCTAATAACTCTGGTTATGTATTTGCTACTTCTGAATTAGCATTTGCATTAATATTTTCATCAAGAGAAAGAAACTCTTTGATTGCTAGATGGGGAATGAATAAAGAAAATATCCCTTATTTCTGTGAGAGAGTTGAAAATATTTTTAATACTCTCTACAAAGGTAAGCCAGCATATATATACGTTCTAGATGATAAGAATTTCTTCCAAAATGATAGAACATGGAAATATGAATTTATTTCTGAAAAAGAAGAGAAAGTTTTAGAGGAAATATATGTAGAAGATATTGGACAGTATTTGTTAAAAATGGAGAAAGAGAATAAATTTCAATTAATAAGGTATAAAGATCGTAAAGAGTATTTTCTTGGAATCGATGAAGAAACTATAAAAATAGTCTTGTCTATTGGTAAAAAATATGGAAAAGAAAGAGCGATAAAAGACTGTAAGAAATGGAGGCCTGATTTGTTAGAAATTGTTAAAAGGAGCTAAAGTAATTATGAAGAACTATCAAGTAAATAGTGTTTCATGTTCGAAATCAAACGGAGAAGAAAGATATAAAACAGTAAAGAAATTGGAAAGTGTTTATAAAGATCAATATGGAGAATATAAATATTATGCAGGACAGGTCTTTGTTTTTAAGGATGGTAATATTGCAAACAAAGCGTTACTAATATCCAAGGAAGATCAAAACCATGATAACAGACCCTATCTTAAGTTTAGGGCTAGGCCAGTATATATCGGTGATACAGAGAGTGATTTAAATGAAGTGATTAATGATTGGCAAGAAGAAATTGATTGGTATTTATCAGAATTTAAACATGTACCAGGAATAGTAATGCCTAAGGAGAAGTATTCTATCTGTGATGATCCAATGGGCTCAGAAAACAAGACAGTATTAATATCTACAGAATGGATAGGGAATATCCAGGGAGATATATTTAGAATAGATTCGGAGAAACTACACTCTTATATATTAGAACATCCTAAATTTAGAAAGACACTTGTAGGGCTAATTAAGAAGTTTGTATCACTCTCAGAGGAAGATATATACCCTGATTATCTAGGAGTAGATAATGTTGCAATATATTTGGAATCAAGAGAACCAAGAATAGCACTTATAGATAGGCATATTGTATGGATAGGGAAATATTGTAATGAGAAAGTAAAGTTTAGGTTAGATAGAGCTAATATACGATTTAAAGAGTTTCTTAAAAATCCCTTAAAGTTGGAAAATGTTAAGATGCTAACGGGGGAGATCAAATCTTAAAGATTTCCTCTGTCTATTTGCATCCACTCTTCCATTTGACTACTGCCAATCATAACTAAATCTTTTAGAGATTTATCTTCTTTCTTTGCTATCTCTAATTCCTTCTTCCAAAGATATGAGCCGATGTGATATCCCAATCCATTTCTTTTGCTAAGTAAAGTAAGAAAATTTTTATTATTTGCTTCAAAATTATCTGGAATAGGTTTACCATTGTACATATAGTTATACCACTGTTTAAATGAATCTCTATTTTTCAATTCCTCGAATATTTCGTTTCTTTCTACCTCATTCTCTGATTTAAACCATCGATTAATAATCTTCACCCCAAATTTACCATCTGCTTCTACAGCATCGTGTGGTAGGTAATGGTAAGGTTCTATATATGTAGTTAATCCTTCTTCCCACATAAAATCCCAAGCAAGTTTCTCCCAAGAGCTATGCCTTGTCTCTGGATTTTTTCCTAATTGTCTTAGAAATGTATGAACACTCTCATGGGCAACAAAGGAGAGTAGTTTTACCTCAGTAGAATTGTCTCCTCCTCTTCTTTTCCTTAAGTAGCTTATATTTATTGCACATCCTTGACCGTATAAAGATTTCGCATCTCCTCGAATTGGATTAAAAAGAAAAACTATTGGAAAAGGTTTTATTGGTATGTCAGGATTAATAGCTTGTGCTATTTTTACTCCATCTTTAGAAGCTATTACTGCCTTATTAAAGTCAAAGTTTTCAGAAGCAACATTTAATTCTTGAAGTATCTTCTCTTTACCTCTTTTCTCAATATCCTCCTCGAAGGAATATTCAGGATCAAAAACTTTCAATACTTTGAGCTCTTCCTCAGGAATAGGGATGCTATTTTCGAGGTATCCCCTGATTGATGTGGTTAAATCGTATATACCTGGTTCTAAGGCAATCTCATTTAGTTCGGTATTTCTTTGCAAGTTTTCTTTTATATCTGACATAGTATTAATTTATCCTCTTTTTATCTCGTTATTTATTTCTTCAATCTTATCCCAATGATTTATTAAAAATTCCCTATCTACCTCGTTATGAAGTTTCTCTAGTGTTTCTTCATATGTAAACCAACTAGCTTCTTTAACATTCTCATCCTTAGGGTGCAACTCTCCATTGTAAGAAGTTTTAAATAAAAACATGTGTATTTCCATAGGGAAAGAACCTGGAGTCTCTGCCGTTATACCATTGGGATATCTTTCATAGACACCTAGCTCTTGTATAGATGTAAAGTCCTCTAAGCCGGTCTCTTCGAAGATTTCTCTTTTTGCAGTTGTAATGTAATCTTCTCCTTCATTGACTCCTCCTCTTGGAAATCCCCATAGATGTTCATTTGCTAATGCTATCTTATTCTCTGCGTTTAATACAACACCACCTGCCCGTATTGATTTCATTATTAATTATTATTATTTTAACTTTTCTACAAAAGAATTAATTTCCTTCCAAGAGTTTAGTTCTCTTGTTTTTTCAGAGTAGGGTTCAATCATTTCTCTAATAGACTTTTTACCTTTGCTATTACCTAGTCCATACCTTTTCTTAAATAAGTGTATACAGAGATTTATAGTTTCTTTTAAAGAATCTTTTCTCTTATATGATCTTCTAAAAACATGGTACCACTGAGATAGTATATTTTTAAATGTAAGGAAGAGAATACAATCTGCTGACTCTAGGCATTCTTTTACTAGGTGTCTTGTAGAGCCATCTATAATCCAGTTATCTTCTTTTGAAAGGATGTTCTGCAATAATTTTATTTGCTCTTCGTCAGTTCTTCTTACTGAATATTTCTTTATCCAAAAAATATCATCAAGCTCTATGTTCTTTATATTTAGATTTTTACTAAGTAACTGTGCTAGTGTGGATTTTCCTCGCCCAGAATCTCCAAGTATTAAAAACTTCTTACAATTTTTTATTTCCATACGAAATTATACCATCATATTTTAATATCTCTCTATGTTATAATTCCATCATCTTTTAATATATCCTATGATATAATTCCATATGCATAAACAAGAACAATATCCTAAAGAACTTTTTCATTTGATAGTAGAGTATGCAAAAAAGAAATCAGAAATACTCGATATTGATTTGTTGGAATCTATAAAACTGTATACCCCCATCTACTATCTAATAGGTAATCATGATTGGGAATTTAAAGAAGACTCTATATATTGGAAAGAGTTTGTACAAAGATATGAGAAAGGAGAGGATTTAGTAGAATTGGTAAATGATATGTATATTAGGAATGATAAAGCAGAGAGTAGTCACAAGTGGTATGGATGTTTTAGGTATAAATATGTTGAAGATGAGAATGGTATTGGTACTGTGAAATTGCATTTCCTAAATAACCGTAGTAGTAAAGAAGGACCTCTTTCATCTACTCAAACAGACAAGAGATTAGAGGAGTTAAAAGAGATGTTTAAGGATATTAAAAAGAATCATCCTAACGTTAAATATGTAGAAGGCGGTAGTTGGTTATACAATATAGAAGCATACAAAAGATTGTTTCCTAGGGAATATACCGAAAAGATGAGATCTATACCTCCTAAGACTAATAACTTAGTAATATGGGGTCAATTTATAAACTCCGAATGGTCTATTAAAGATGATTACGCTAATAAATTTTTAAGTAGAGTTAAAAAAGCAAAGAGTAAGGAAGATTTAGAGAATTCTTTTGAGATGCTTTCTCTTTTCCCCAAGGCTGAGATTAAATATTTTTATAATTTGTATTCAATAATTTAGGTTGCATAGTTCCTTGGTTTCGAAGCTAATGGGAAAGCATCGGCACACAAGTCTCTTTATATTTCTGTTGACATCTTTAGCATATCCGTCTATATTTTTAGTATATCTGTTTTAATGGATATATTAAAATATTAAACGTATGTCATATGGAGAGCGGCTCATCCGGGTTTCTTACCGTCTCATATCAAGAGTTAGAGAAACTTAATTTAGAAGCAAAGGCAAAAAGAAGAGACAGAGGAGATATTAATCTCTCTGAATTAGAGAAAAAGTATAGGAAGTATTTAGAAGAAACAGAATCAATTAAAGCAATAACAGTTGCATTCTCTGATTTAGAAGGAAGATTTCATATGTTGGATTACGACAAAAAATATTTACTGGAATCTAGTAGTAACCTAACCTTTGATGGATCATCAGTACGAGGCTTTAGTAGTGTAGATGAATCAGATTTAAGATTAAAGTTAGATTGGGCGTCATTTTACTGGTTACCTGCAGATATATTTGGGGCTGGTAAGGTAGCAATCTTTGCAGATATTCATACGAGAGAGGGAGAAGTACATCCTTCAGATTTTAGAGCTAGGTTAAAAACATATTTAAGAGAACTTAACAAAGAAGGATTAGAAGTAAATGTTGGAAATGAATTAGAGGGTTTCCTTTTTGAAGGTGTAAATGCAGAGATGAAATACAGGGAGAGTAAGGGGTTTAAATTAGTTTCTCCCGGTGGATATTACCATTCTCTACCTAAAGACAAACTAAGGCTCTTTATCGACTCTGTTGCTGAAGCACAAAGAGCATTAGGTTTTGAAAATGAAAAAGATCATCCAGAAGTAGCTCCATCTCAATTTGAACTTAACTACAAATATACAGACCCTATTAACGCTGCAGACCAAATCCAGCTTTACAAAATGGTAGCAAGACAAATAGCGGAGAATATGGGATGTACTGCATGTTTCTTACCTAAGCCTTTAACTAATATTAATGGTAGTGGTATGCACACCAATATTTCCATTTTAAAGAAAGGTAAGAATGTATTCTTTACAAAAAATGGAGTAGAAACACTCTCTAAAGTAGCACAAGATTTCATAGACAGGGTATTGGCTAATGCAACAGATATATGTCTAGTTTTAAACTCAAGTGTAAATTCTTACAGAAGATTAGATCCCAACTTTGAAGCACCTAATCAAATTAAATGTTCAGCAATAGATAGGTCAGCTATGATAAGGATACCTACTGGGAATGAAAAATCTACTCGTATTGAAGTAAGATCTGTAGGTAGTGATACTAATCCATACCTCTTAACATTTATATTGCTTAAGGTAGGACTAGAGGGTCCCAAAGGAGAAGTAAGAGAGAGTAAGAGACAGAGAACCAGAGTATTACCTGGTAATATACATGACTCATTAAGGATATTTAAATCTAGTGATTTAATGACTGTTATAATGGGGGAAAATGCTAAGGATAGATATGCTGGATTAAAAGAAAAGGTCGCAGATAGGGCACATAAGGAACTGGGTAAGAGTGTAAAAAAATCAGAGGTTATATATCATCATGAAGTTACTAACCAGTATCTCTGGAATCAGTTCTAGCTGGGAAATCTTAATTTTGATTTCCCTTCATGTATATATTAATATTAATGTATTAACTTAATATATTTTTAAGATGATCGAAGGAGAATCGAAAAATAATTTTGAATATCAAGAGATTCAAAGAAGTATAAAAGAGAAAGGATATTTCTCTATCCCAGCAAATACACCTGTAAAAGTAAAAGTAGTTACTGGTAATGCTATTAATATCCCTATTAAAGATCTCAGTGGAAATGAAACAGAAAATACAGCCCAACGATATTATACCCAAGAAAAAGAACTTAAGGATGTAATTCTTTCAGAAGATATCATGGTTGGAGATGTGCGATTTTACTCCCCTGTAGAAAAGGAAGTAGGACTCTCTCTTACATCTCAAAGTCTTGTTGATGCTAGGAAAAAACTAGAGGAATGGAGAAGTGAGTTCACAAAAGAGAATGAAATCCCAGATAGATATATTAATCAGGAGCATGAAGAACAGTTTACAGGGGAAGTTGATACTTCATTGTATGCAAAGGATTTCCTAGGTTCAGGTGAAGTTATGCAAGAGAAAGAAAAGGAATTAGCAAAAGAGATCTCTATGATACAGGATAAGGTTAATGCCGATTTCCTTAATAACGTAGGGGAATCAATTCCTGAGGGAAAGAGTTTGTTAGAAGTTTCTTTATATATTGAAGCATGAAAAACACCCAACAAAAGATAAAAGAGTTGTATGAAAACAATGGTTGGGATACAGACCCTGAACTATTACTCATCGCTATGCAAGAAGAATTAGGAGAAGTAAGTGGAAGATTTTTAGCTGAGAATCCTAAATACAAAAAGAGTATTGGTCATCTAGGAAGTATGTCTGAAGAAGTAGGTGATCTTTTGTCCTTACTCTTTGCTTTCTGTAATAAGATGGGAATAGATGCTAAGGAGAGTGTAGATAAAACTATTACAAAAAGAAGTAAACAGGGGTAAATTGATAATATATATCTTTTATAATATATTTTATTAATATAACTTAAGCTATAAAACATATGGATTTAGTAAAATATTTAATTATAGCTATCGGTTGTGTAATACTAGGAATCATCATCTCCATACTAGCGAGAAATATATTAGCAGGATTAGGATTTGCAGTACTTTCATTTGGTGCATATATACTTTGGAATCTCTTTAAGAGTGCTAATAAGGACAATTAGCTCAGCTGGTTAGAGCACTACATTCACATTGTAGGGGTCAGTAGTTCGAATCTACTATTGTCCAATCCTACTTCACATTACTTGTACAGTATGCACACTTCTTAGCTTTAAGAGGTATATCAGATAAACAGTAGGGACATGCTTTAGTAGTCTTTGCTACCTTCTTTTCTTCTTTTTTTGTAGCTTTCTTAATAGCATTTACAATTGAGTAAAGTATTAATGCTGTAATTAAGAATGTAATAAGGGCATTAAGTACTAAACCATACTGTATAACTACAGCATCATTAGCGAGAGCTTCTTCTAATGTATCATAACTATCCTTCCCTATGGTAACAAACAACTTAGAGAAATCTAATCTGGCAGTAAGAAAACCAATAGGAGGGGTAAACACATTGTTAACAAGTGAATCGACTAAATCCTTAAAAGCAACACCAATTACTACACCTACTGCTAATGTAATAGCATCTCCTTTTATAGCAAACTCCTTGAATCCATCTATATTTTCTTTTATTTTTTTCTTAAGATTTTTTCCCATTCTTCTTAAATATATAGAAAATTAAAATAATTAAAACAAATATAAACATTATTCCATATACTATCATTTGATTCATAAAGGCATCTTGTAAAGAATCATTGTTAAAGGTAAATAGTAATACTTGGAGAATGGCTAATAGAGTAAGTACAATAATATGAGCATATGAATCCTCAATAAGTAAGGAGTTAATTACCATATATGATACTGCATATACAGTCATAGCTATTCCATACATAGTAATATATGGTGCTATCTCAAGGTACATTCCCTTAAATACAATATCTACTATCTGTTCTGTAAAGAGGAAATATACTGCTGATATTGCCAGTCCAGTGAATGCGGTAAATATTAAAGATATCATTAATGTTTTTTTTCTAATCTCTGCTTTCTGATTCGCTAATCTAGCAATCATTACTCCAGCTGTTGTAATTGATGCAAAGTAAACAATCTTACCAACTAAAGAAAGAGCTCCATATGATGCTCTTACATCTGGATTTACAAGTATTAGATCTAGTGTAAAGGGCGTATTAAGTAGTAGGAATGTAAAGAAGAGCAGTATTACTGCTTTGTACTGTATCTTAATCTTTTCGGTTGGTATCTTAACGCTACCTGTTTTAATAACTGGAAGAACTATTAGTAATGTAAGAAGAGAGGGTATTACATTTGCAAGAATAGGGATGGTAATATCCATACCTTTTGAGAGTGCAAAGTAAGCCATACCGAATTTAAGTATTGTCTCTATTAGAAGTAAGATATTTAAGGTAAATATTTTTTCTAAACCAAGTAAGAAACCTTTGGGTATTGGAGAAAGTATTGCACCAAAGAGTGCAAATGCTAGGGGTAATATATACTGTTTTGGTATATTCGCTATATTAGCAACGGTATCTCCAAAGAGAAGAAAGATAACAGAGAGTACAATCGCTATTCCTGTTAATTGTAAAGTAGAGGATATTTTAAACTTAGTAAGATTGAAATCTTTCTTCTGTGCTACCTTCTTAGTAATTGCTGTTTGTATTGCTATGGCTGGTATCTGTACAAGGTAGATTATTCCAATTGCTGCATTGTAAAGGCCGAAATCTTCACCTCCTAAGTTTCTTGCTAAATATATATTAAATACATATGAAAGAAAGTGAACAAGTACTCCTATTAATATCGTTATTAAAATATTTTTTAAAAAGGTACTCTCCGAGTTAAAGTATTTCTTAATTATGTTCATTGGTATATATTGAGTTTGTTATATATAATAAACAGAATACGATAAATTTAAATATTTTGCCATTATGGAATTAGTTATTGCATTAATAGGGGGTCTAGTATTAGGGATAGGTATCTTCTACTTTTTTTTCAAAGGTAATAACAGACAGCAGGAAGAGATATCAGAAACAATATCACAGAAATTAAATGAAATAATGCCTAATATTCTTAGTCAAGCTAATGAGAGTTTAGTTAGAATGGCAGATCAGAAACTAGGTGCAGAATCTAATAAAACAAGGATTGATTTAGAAAATAAAAGATCAGAGATAGAAAGATTGGTTAAAGTAATACAAGAGGACTTAAAGAGTAGTAAGAAGGAGTTGGAGGTTTCTGAAAGAGAGAGGATTAATTCTTTCTCTGCACTAAAGAATTCATTAGATGAGTACAAGAAGATTACTGAGCAGCTTTCTGTTAGTACAGAGAATTTAAAGAAGGTTCTTTCTAATAATCAGTTAAGAGGTCAGTTTGGTGAACAGGTTGCAGAGGACCTACTTAAGATGGCAGGGTTTGTACCTGGTGAGACATATACAAGACAAGATGGGGAGGGTGGTAGTAGACCAGACTTCACTATATATTTCCCAGATAAAACAAAGATTAATGTAGATGCTAAATTCCCTTACTCTTCATTACAGAAGATGACTGAAACAGATGATACCGACTTAAAGAGTAAGCATATGAAGCAGTTTGAGGTAGATGTTAAAGAAAAGATTAAACAGGTAACGACAAGGGAGTATATTAATCCTGAAGAAAGAACAGTTGATTTCGTAATTCTCTTTATCCCTAATGAAATGATCTTCTCCTTTATATATGACAAGATGCCACATATATGGCAGGACGCATTAGAGAAGAAAGTGGTCTTTGCTGGTCCTTTTAGTTTTACAGCAATCCTTAGGATGGTTAAACAGGCATATGATAACTTTAGGATACAAGAAAATATTTACAAGATTGTTGGTCATGTACAATCTGTAGAGAGAGAGTTTGATAAGTTTACAGGTGAGTTTGATAAGGTGGGGATTAAGATACAGCAATTACAGAAACAGTATTCTGATGTAAGTACTACTCGTGTTAATCAGATGAAGAGAAAGATGGACTTGGTTAAATTAGAGGGTGGTTCTGTTAAAGATAAAGATATAAAGGAGATAGTTCCTTTGCCAGAGGGTAGTAACTCTTCTCAAGGTTCGCTGTTGTAAAAGAAAAGAGGAGCTAATACCTCCTCTTCCTTTCAATATACGATATATATTTCTTACTTAGTTGTTTTAACTGTTGTCTTTGGTTTCCATGCCAATAGATACAGTAGTACAAACATACCTAATGGTATTAATACTAAGAGTACTAATAGCTTGTCATATCCTCGCTTTTCAGTAATATTTGCTAATGCAATTATTGATAATACCGACACTATCAAAGCACCTAATCCTGGAATTAAGAGTAATAGGAGAAGTACGGGATTCTGTTCTCCTAATTGAAAAGTCATAACGGTATTAAGAATAGGTACCCATGCAAACCATGAGTTCTCATAGTTTAGTTCTTTACCAATCTTGGATAGTGCTAATGCTGAAAATATATACGTAGCTAGAGCGAAAGTACTTACTATTAATGCATATACTCCTGCAAAGATTGAGAGGAATCCTGCTCCAAGTAATCCTGCAGTACTGTCCTCTAGTAGACTGTCTTGTGTAGTGTAGGTTAAGTCTTGATCATCTTCATAGCTTGTTTCCCAATCATATTCGTAATCGTAGTCATAATCGGGGGCTTCCTCGTAAAGTACTGCATCATCTACTACATAATCCTCTTCCTGTGCATACATAAAACCTACTGGTAGGAGTAATAATGTAAGTAAAGACACCGCTAATAGCTTTATCTTACTCATTAAATATATATATTAAAATTATCTATACTAAAAGAGTATCATCTACCAATATATACTGCAATATTTGTAAAAGTACTCCTCCATATGTTAAGTTATACTAATGCCAAAAGAGATTCACTACAAAATTATCAAAGGAAGTAATCCAGTATTACTTTCTGCTCCACATGTTCATTCACATAGGAGACCATCACTTACACTTGGGTATAAAGGTGGTGAACCATGGACAGATGTCTTGGTAGAAGAGATATGTGCTAATACAGGATGTTGGGGTATAGTACTTTTAGATGAGATAGAGTTTGATCCTAATTATTACCCTCTTAAAGAGAATGAATACAAGCAAGAGGTTGCAGATATTGTTAAGAGAGAAAAAATTGGTAAGTTTTTGGATATACATGGTTTAAGTGATGAGCATGAATTTGATATGAGTATTTTTTACCCTTCTAGATTCTTTAAATCCATTTCTTTAGCAAATGATATTAGTAATGGATTGGATAGGGGGAATCTTAGAGGATTGAATACCTGTGTACTGCGATTTGATAAAGAGCATGGAGAAACATTAGGAGAGTTTGTTGCTTCTAAGCTTAGAGTCCCCTCTATACAGTTAGAGTTAGCTAGATATATTAGAGAGAAAGAACCCCTTAGAAACTCTTTCATAGAGAATATGTCTGACCTTTTAAGAGTGTAATATTCATTAATATTTTGAGCATTTTTTGACCTTCCTTGTTGCCTCTGTTATCCTTTAATACATAATTTAATATAGTCATTTACTATGACCACTACTAAAAAAGAAGTAAAGAGTACAACTGTTAATCCTAAAAGTAAGGCGATAGATATTGCTGTAGCACAGATTGAAAAGCAGTTTGGTAAGGGCTCCATTATGAAACTAGGAAGTAAAGAGAGGGTTGCTGCTGAGGTTATACCAACAGGAGCACTCTCTTTAGATATGGCACTTGGTATTGGAGGTATTCCTAAGGGTAGGATTGTAGAGATATATGGTCCAGAATCTTCTGGGAAGACAACTCTCTCTATACACATCTTAACTGAGGCTCAACAAAGAGGTGATGCTGTTGCATTCATAGATGCTGAGCATGCCTTTGATCCTGTATATGCTACAAATATAGGTCTTAATGTTGATGAGCTTTACATTTCCCAGCCTGATTTTGGAGAGCAGGCTTTAGAGATACTTGAAACATTAGTTAGGTCTGCTGCTTTTGGAGTAATTGTTGTTGATTCTGTTGCTGCTCTCACACCTCGTGCTGAGATAGAGGGGGAGATGGGTGATAGTCATATGGGTTTACAAGCTAGACTAATGTCACAAGCACTACGTAAGCTTACCGCTATCACTGGTAAAACAGGTACCACTATAATCTTTTTAAATCAGCTTCGTATGAAGATTGGTGTAATGTTTGGTAATCCTGAGACTACAACAGGCGGTAATGCATTGAAGTTTTACTCCTCTATTAGAATGGATATTAGACAAAGAGACAAAATTATGAAAGATGGTAATGTCATTGGTCACTCAAGGGTAGTTAAGGTTGTTAAAAACAAGATGGCTCCCCCATTTAAAGAAGCAACATTTGACATGATATACCCTAAAGGTATAGATAGGGAGAGTAGTATTTTAGATGCTGCATTACAAATGGATATTGTACAAAAATCTGGAGCATGGTTTAGACATGGTGATGATCAGCTTGCACAGGGTAAGGATGCTACAGTAGCACTACTTAAAGAAGATAAAAAGCTTCGAGACAGTATTGAGAAGGCTGTACGTGCTAAAATGAAGTAGATGATTGTAAGTAAACTAGAGTATCAAAAGAGAGATCCCAAGAGGGTAAATCTTTACATAGATGGTAAATTCTACTGTGGTATTTCCATAGATACTTTGGCTAAACACTCCCTGTATGATGGTTTGGAGATAGAGGAGGATGTTCTTAACGATATTCTTGTAGAGGAGATATCATTAAGATTTTGGAACAGGGTATTGGAATATATATCTAGAGCTCCTAAAAGTGAATTTCAGATCCTTAAATACTTAAAAGAGCTTAGGTTTAAAAAGAAGGGCATTTGGTACAAAGAAGATTTGGAGATAGAGTGGGATACTCTTTTTAATAGTACTGTAGAGAGATTAAAAAAGTACAAATATATTGATGATGAGAATTTTGCTCGTATGTTTGTTCAGAGTAGATTAAGAGTTAAGCCTAGAGGAAAGAGTGTACTTGTTGGTGAACTACTTAGTAAGGGTGTAAGTAAAGATATTGCACAAAAAGTTTGTGATGAAGAAATAGAGGATGAATATGATGTACTTAAGAAGACATTTGAGAAGAAATATAGGGGGAAAGAGTTTGATATGAAGGATAGTAAGATGGTTAATTTTCTTCTTAGGAAGGGCTTTTCTTGGGATTTAATTCAAAGATTACAAAGAGATGACGATTAAGAGCAAGAGTAATTGGATATTACCTAAAAGAACTACAGTAGAAGATTTAATACCTTTCTTGCTTAAAAGAAGAGGTATTAAGGATATAGATTCTTTCCTAACTCCTACTCTTGAGAGTGTTCCTTCTTTTGAAAAGCTTTACGATTCTAAAAGAGCAGCAAAAGAAATACTCGATGCTGTTAAAAATGAGCTTAAAATAGTAATACATGGTGATTTTGATGCAGATGGAATATCTTCTGTAAGTATACTCTGGGAGTTTCTTTTTAAAGAGTTAGGTAAGCACTTAGGTAAAGATATTAATGTAGTTCCATATATACCAAGTAGAGTAGAGCAAGGATATGGACTCTCTGAGTCTTCTTTGGAAGATATGCTTGAGTTAGGTGCACAGATGGTAATTACTGTAGATTGTGGAATTAGAGATAAGGAGTTGATTAAAAGATATATGGATGAAAAGGGATTACTCTTTGTAATTACTGATCATCATCAACCACCAGAAGATATATTAGAAGACTTAACATATACAGTCGTGCATCCCATGTATCCTGCTAAAGAATATCCTCAGACAGAAATATGTGGTGCTTTTGTTACATTTCTCTTAATACAAGCTCTTAGAAAAGAGTCTGGTATGGAGTATGAGTTTAGTAGTGAGAGTAATGGTTTAGATCTAGTTGCACTTGCTACTGTTACTGACTTAATGCCACTGCTTGAAGTTAACAGAAATATTGTATATTGGGGATTAAAACAGATTAGAGAGGGTAAGAGATTGGGTATGAACGAACTGGTTAAGGTTGCAGGGATAGAGAGGGGAGAGATTGATAGCTACCATTTGGGATATATACTTGGTCCCAGAGTTAATGCTGCAGGAAGGATAGGGGCACCTTTAGATGCAGTAAAGATGTTTGTTAGTGAGAAAGAGGATGTATGTAAAAAGATTGCAGATATACTTAATGAAACTAATTACCAAAGACAATATATGACTCAAAGTAGTATAGAGGAAGCAGAAGGATTAATAGGGGAAGAGGTAAGTGAAAAGATTCTCTTTGTTGTAGGTAACGATTGGCATGAGGGTATTGTTGGTTTAGTAGCAGGTAAGCTTAATGAAAAATATCACAGACCTACTCTTGTTGGTACAAGAGCTAATGGTAAAGTAAGGTGCTCTGCCAGAAGTATAGAGGGTTTTAATATTACCCAAGCTCTTAGTAAATGTTCAGAGTATCTAGAAAAATATGGAGGTCATGCACAGGCAGCAGGTTTTTCTTTAGAGGAGAAGAATTTAGAGAAATTTACAAAGTGTATTAAAGTAGTAGCGCAGGAGGAGATAACTGATGAGATGTTAACTAAAGATCTTAATATAGATTTACTACTAGATTCTGATGATATATCTAAAACTCTTGTAGAGAGAATTGATTTACTCAAACCATTTGGTAATGGTAACAGTAAGCCATTAATTGCATTAACTGATTTAGTAATATTCAAAAAGCAAGTAATGGGTAAATTAGGAAACCATATGAAATTAATATGTAAAGGTAGTGGTGTAGATTTAATTACACTAATCCTTTTTAATTGTGATGAAGATATACAAGAGATTAACCCTGATGATGTAATAGATGTAGTGGGTAGTGTAGGTATTAATAGCTGGAATGGTAATGAAGAGATACAATTTCTTGTAAAGGAGTGGAAATTTAAAGTATAATGTTTTGTGACAGTGCAGAAACTTAAAGAGGTCCACAAGACAAATGGGGTGGCACCGCGGTAGAGATATCGTCCCCTTTCCAGTAGAGATTAATATCTTTGTTGGAAAGGGGATTTTTAATTAAAATATATATTAAAGAATATGGAAAGAATTCATATTAAGGATTTAAAAGAGTATATAGGTAAAGAGGTAAGAATTAGAGGTAGAGTAGATACCATTAGGGATCAAGGGAAGATAATATTTGTTGTTGTAAGAGATAGGTCGGGTAAAATACAAACAGTTGCGTGGCATGAGAATGAAGAGGTATTTAAAACAGCTAAATCTTTAACACATGAATCTATCGTAGATATACAAGGAGAAGTAAAAGAAGCACCACAGGTAGCAACAGGGTATGAGATTGGTATTAATTCTCTAAGAATAGACTCATTAGCTACTACACCACTTCCAATCGCAATAGAACAACCATATACAGAGAACATCTCAGCATTAGATAGACGTTTAGATTACAGATGGATAGATTTAAGAAGTGAAAAGAATTCTTTAATGATGGATGTTTCTACATTGGTAGGACATACTCTTCGAGAGTACTGTATAAAGGATGGATTTAAAGAAATACAAGCACCAAGAATAATTAGTGCAGCTAGTGAATCCGGTGCTAATGTATTTGAGGTTAAATATTTTGATAAAAAAGCATACCTTGCTCAATCTCCACAATTTCATAAACAGATGGGTATAGCTGCTGACTTAGAGAAGGTCTTTAATATGGGTCCTGTATTTAGAGCAGAGAAATCATTTACAACTAGACACTTAACAGAATATACAAGTTTTGATGTAGAGATAGGGTATATAGATAGTTACAAGGATGTTTGTAAGTTTGAAGAGGGAATGATTAAACATATGTTAAAGGAAGTAAAAGAGAAATATGGAGAGAGAATAGAGGAAGTATTCAAAACAAAGATTAATATACCAGAGGGAGAGTTTCCATATATATCTGTAAAAGAAGCTAAAGAGAAACTTGCTAAAGCAGGAGTACCAAGTAAAGATGTAGGAGACTTCTCCCCAGAGGAAGAGAAGGCAATAGGGAAGATAATGGAAGAGGAAACAGGTTGTGAATTCCTCTTTATAGTTGATTACCCTCATGCCAACAGGGCCTTTTACCATATGAAAGATGAGAGTAATCCAACCATAGCATTAGGTTACGATCTCTTCTGGAAAGGATTAGAGATAACTACTGGTGCACAAAGAGAGCATAGATTGGAAAATCTTAAACAGAATGCATTAGAAAGAGGTATTAAAGAGGAGTCAATGTCTGAATATTTTGATTACTTTAAATATGGTTGTCCTCCTCATGGTGGATTTGCAATTGGTACAGAAAGACTTCTAATGAAGCTCTTAGGTTTTACAAGTATATTAGAAACTACATATCTTCCTAATACTCCTAATAGGTTGGGAAAGTTAATAGCTAAAAAATAGTAGGTATATGTGATAATATCAGGGAGTAATATTTCCTGATATATTGATGAACAAAAAGCTACCTGAAGTAAAGAAAGAAAAGAATCTTCCTGATGAAAGATATGATGAAAAGCTTTTTAAACAGGCATATAAAGCTGGTCTAGAGGCAAGAGAGTTAGAGAAGAAACAGAAAAGAAAAAAGATATTCCTTAAAGTAGGTGGTATAGTTCTTACTTTGGTAGTAATAGTATCTACCATCGTTTTGCTACTCTCTTTGAAGGAAGAGAAGATTGAATATATAGAAGCAAATTCTTTTTCCAAACAGGTTCAACTTACACAGATTAGTAACTTAGTGGAAGTTTCCTCACCTCCATTAATGATTTCTACTAATAATATCTCTGCACAAAGCGCATTCGTTTTTGATCCCTCTTCAGGCTCTGTAATCTATGAGAAAAACTCTAATGAGAGAAGACCTATTGCTAGTATTACAAAATTACTTTCTGTATTAGTTGTATTAGAAACTTTTGACATAGAGGAGAGTATTGAAGTTAGTTTAGAAAATATACCTGAAAATTTAGATTGGCAATTAGAGTTAATGGAAGGAGATAGAATAAAGGTAGACTACTTACTTAAAGCTATGCTTCTTAGCTCTTACAATGATACTGCATATGTTATTGCTAATGCATATCCTAATGGTGGATACTCTGCTTTTATTTCTGCTATGAATAAAAAAGCTACTAGCTTGAGAATGTCAGAAAGTATGTTTAGTAATCCTGCGGGTATAGATAGTGAATCTAATTACTCAACTGCACAAGATGTTGGGAAGTTAGTTTCTGCTGTAATAAATAATCAGTATATTTTAGATATTGTAAGTAGTGGATCATTTAATATCTCTTGGAATTCAGGAGAAGAGTTAAAAAGTAAAAAGGTATATACTACTAATCAACTTTACGGTGTAAATCCATATATTAAAGGTTTAAAGACTGGTATTACAGAAAATGCTAAACAGTGTTTCGTTGGTCTTTTTGAATATACAAATGGTAATCAGTTAGTAACTGTAGTACTGGGTTCTGAGGATAGATTCACTGATACTGCTAACTTGGAAAGAATTAGTAGGGGGTTATTAAAATGAAAGTAGGCCTCCCTCTTTAACAGGTGCAGGAGGTAGCTCTATTTTGTTTTGTACAATATCGTAATTAATAGCAGGGTAATATATAAAGAAGTCTGCTCTCTCTCCTCCTTTAAGCTCTGCTTGTCCTTCTACCATATATACTGGCTGAAGATATTGCTGCTCTGCTAATCCTTCGTAGTATGTAATATACATATTGTCTACTCTAAATTTGTTTACACTTTGAACAGTGTAGGGTCTTACTTCATCACCAGTACTGTTTAGATATACTAAACTACCTTCTCCTTCCTGTATCTTTTGTAAGGCGTAAGATGGGGATACTAATTCATATGTACCACAGCTTTCTGTTTCTAAACTCCATGTGTTGTACTCTATTTGATATACATTATTCAATGATTTAAGCTCATCATTTCTAGGTCCAACATATACAGAAATGTTT